>Ga0099825_1007574_pt1 | contig 13170 bp, 3 predicted proteins | sample SiratroredBW_FD_76838 | JGI IMG/M metagenome (GOLD analysis project Ga0099825, IMG submission 76838) | Root nodule microbial communities of legume samples collected from California, USA - Siratro red BW | ecosystem: Host-associated > Plants > Roots > Nodule | place: USA: California | collected... | reverse complement strand
TTTTTTTTTTAATAAAATACTTTCAACCTCAGAGTATCTCTCTCTAAATGCCTGCCCTCCGTTACGCCGTTACTTTAAAATAATAATGTCAAAAATAGGTCTGTTATTTAAAAAAGTTATATATTGCAGGTATTTGTATATGTAGGAATTGACTGCTTCCACACATTTCAAGATTTTTTTTTCATCAATATTGTCGTTGCCATTGCCACGTGAATAAAAAATAACACTTGTTTTTTTTTTTTCTGATTCTCTTTCTTCTTTTTATTTGTATTGTGTGTAACTAAGAACTAGCGTTTGCATAATGCTGCAAGTTTTATAAGATTGCTTTATTTGTGATGCAAATTAGCGTAACTGAAACAACGTGTTTGTGTTAAAAAAAGATTCCACAATAGAAGAGTTATGTCGAGGAGAGTGGAGAATTCTTTTAGAAAGTTCGGTGACAAAGGGTGGATTTTTGGTGAATTTTTATTTATTTTAATTGATTTAATGAGGTGCTTTCACTCTCGGTGATTTTTTTTTTGTTTGATTTGGTTTTAATTTTATACGAAGGTTTGTTTGTCATTGGCTATTTTTATCGGGACTCAATTTCTTCTACTTTTTCCAGCAAAATTCTCATTTTGGTATAATTTTCGTTCGAAGTTCTCAAAATGATAAAAGAAATAATAATTCTAACTATAAGTAAATTGTGTAAAGCTAAAGTAATTGTGTCATTATTGTAAGATTTCAAATCGTATAAGTATAACAAAATATATATGTATTAAAGGTGAAATGGATTTCATTATAAAGAAATCATATCATTATTGCAAAATTTCAAATAGTGTAAGTATAACATGATGTATGTGTATTAAAGGTGAAATGGTGCTAACATAATTTCACTTAAAGTTATATGGCGATTTGAAAATAATTAAGTGAAAACTGAGATTTCAAATTACAATAAATCTAAAGATTAATTGTAACAAACAAAAACCACCAAGAGTCCACCTCCACGTTTCTATAATCCTAAATTAAAATTAATCAAACCCTAAACTATTCATGCGATTTTCATTAACTGAATTAAATAAATAATTAAATAAATAAATACATATATAAGTTGGTTACATACTACTGTTTTTTGTTTTAACAGAAACCGCTAAGCCTTCACCTTCACATTTTTAAAATCCTAAATTCAAATTAATTAAACCCTAAACTATAACTAGCGTTTTAGTTAAATGGACTAATAAATAAATATACAAGTTGGTTACATACCACGATTACTTAGTTTATTTTTTTAATCAAAATTATAATTAACTAATTAGGAGAAATTAATTGTAACCTAAAGAAACCATCAAGTGTTCATATGCGCATTTGTAAAATCTTAAATTAAAATTAATTAAACCTTAAATTATAATTACTGTTTTAGTTAAATGAATTAAATAAATGAATATATAATTTATATTTATTTAATTCATTATTTTATTTTTAATACAAAAATCGTGTTATACTTAAATTATATATTTACTTAAGTATAAATTATAAATTAAATAAATATAAATTATATATTTATTTATTTAGTTTATTTAACTAAAACAGTAATTATAGTTTACGTTTTAATTAATTTAAATTTAAGATTTTACAAACGTGCATATGGACACTTGATGGTTTTTCTAAGTTACTATTAATTTCTACTAATTGGTTGATTGTAGTTTTGATTAAAAAAACAAACTAAATTTTACATATATTTATTTAATTCATTTAACAAAAATAATAGTTATAATTTAGGGTTTAATTAATTTTAATCTGTCCGTTACGATTAATTTTTCCAATTATAATTTTTATTAAAACAAATAACAGTCGTATGTAATCAAATTATATATTTACTTATTTATTTAATAAGAATAACACACTTATAATTTATGGTTTAATTAATTTTAATTTAGGACCATACAAATATTGGGATGGACGCTTGGTAGTTGGGCACCCATTTCCTTTCTGCCACCATTGTATTGAAATTGTGCTAAGGACACACAATTTTAATTAATGTTGTCTACAAAGTCGTATTAGCTTTGGACGATTTATTAATCAGAATTAATTTTTTTTTACCTATTTTGAAAATTTTCAACCACCTTTTTTCGTTTTTTTACTGAGATGTACTTTGGCTTGTTTTGTTTATCTATGCAATTCAATATTATGGTTAGTGTTGGTTTGCAAAATACTGATCCAAATGAAAATTAGTTTTAGGAGTGTCACATGCAATAGGCTTTGCTGATTGATATGCACTTTCACTTTCTTCTTGCAAACTGCATGTAATGCATACAAACAAATTAAATAAAGTTGGTACTGAAAATTGGTATGATATTATGTTGAATATGTTTGAAATGTATATTATAGTCATTGTGCACAACTTGTAATCACGACTCTTGAGGCCGAGACACCTCATGCTTAAATTACCAAAATAGATAAATATTTTGGAGTTTAAAATTTAGAATAGACATAAGATAAAACAACTTGATAAATAGATATATAATGTAAAGAATAATGATTAAGATATTGATTTAAATAAATAAAAGATATCAAATTATTAAAGAAAGATTTCAATTTTTTGACAAAATTGATTAGTATTTTCTACCTAGATTCTAATTTAAATAGGTTATCATTTCAAGTTAAAATTATATAATCAAACATTAAACATGAAACACAATTAAGTGAATTAATTTATGTTATTGGAGAGGAGAAGAAGAATTACATAAGTTTAATAACTCTATCAACTTTAACAATAAGATAGTTAATTACTCATAACTTAAGAATTACATGAATTCCTTCTATTGAAAAGCAATTGATTGAGTTAATCAATGTTCCTAAAAAGGAGAAGAAGGATTAGTTGTTCATGACTTAAATAATTATATTAATCACTTTATTATTCTCTCTAACTACTCTCAGTGTTGTGTCATATTCCTCTTTAATTATAAAAATAACTTCTAAATGCAAAGCTTAAGTTGAGTTAATAAAGTGCTATTAGTATTAATTTTGTTTCCTCTTGTTTCATAAGAGCTTAATTAATCTATTTATCCAAAATGCACTTATGTTGCGGTAGCAGAGTGATATTACTCCAATAGTCCTATATACATAGCACACGTTGTGCGATTAGAATATTTGGTAGGGTAAGTCTATTTGTATATATTAACAAAAATGTTTGCGAAGTTGTGTTGAACAAATTTACAGAAGAATTTATTCGAGAAGTCCCAACAGTATTAAGCAAATGAATTAATTGGGTAAAAAATAGTTTAAAAGACTTTAAAGAGGCCATTAATGTCTGATTTCAATGCTTATGAATTAAGATGTCCTTGGACAATCAATTTCACAGAAAAAAAAATTCAATGCATCCAAGGACAATAGCCTTATAATACAATACATCAACGTCATCATTATTAATTTATGATGCTGTCAATACCTAAAATTTACTAGCAAGAGAATCATATTTTACTGGATGATAATTCTATTTTAGAAAAGCTTAAGGGGACCTTTGGTGATTAATTTGAATAGCTCATGATAACTGTGTTAATTGTTGGTTAATTAAGTAAAGAGTTGTTAGGATTTTTAACAAACAATTCAATTTTAATTATAGGATTTTTAGGGATTTTGTTTAGCTAGAGATTTTATTTTTATTTGTTTGTTTAATGCGTTCTGATTGTGGAAAGAGAAAATGCTGTTGAGATTTAGATAAGATTTGTAGGAAGAGAGGATGAGAAACTGTGGAATTAAAGAAAAGAGCAGAAAAACAGATTTCAAGTCACTTCTTGCTTAAATCAGAAAGAAGCTGAGAGCGTCAACGCCACTGAAAGTGGAAGTGCCGCTATGTAACAGACATCATGGATCTTTTATAAAAGAGAGGCTAGGTTGAATATGGGATTATCATCATCTTGGAAAGATCTCTTGAAGTGTTGTTGTCAATTCCTTTTCTATTGTATTTTCATGGCTACCATGTCTAGCTAACTTCACTTCTTCTTGGGGTTGAATATAAATTCTCAAATTCACATGCACTCTTAATAATATTGTCTTTATGTCATTTAAATTAAATATACCTTTGTTAACGTTTTGTTTAGCATTTATATATTTTAGATTTCTCATTTTGATTGAAAAGCATTATTTGAATTCGGAAATAAATGTTCAACTCATTGCATGTAGTATATGTAGTATGGAATAAAGTGTAACATAATCACTGTTCACTGCAAATTAATTTAATATATGAATTTCAATGTTAGAGGCTTAATGCTAATTAATTTAATCTAGTAAATAGAATAGAGCCAGATAATTTAATCTATGAATTTCAATGTTAGAGGAATCAGGTTAAGAAGGTCTTAATTTGCACAGAAGGCTAATTTAATGAGATGAGATAATTATTTAATTATGAGTGTCTAGGAAGGAGAGAGAGTTACAATTCAATCTTAAGGTCTTTATTACTATTGATTTTATCACTGTTATTATTAACTGCTTTATTGTTACCCTATTTAAATTTTCTAAACAAACTTATTATTATTACTTGTTTTTATTTATAATACAATTGATATTGAGTCAATTTATAATTTTAAATTTCTCGTTGGGGAGACTTCTTACTCATTATATTATTTGGTTGAGGAGACTTCTTACTCATTATATTACTTGTGGACTCTGTATATTTGCTGGAAATCCGTTAACAGCTCATATGCTTCAAAATTCTTGGATTGTTGTACAGAGTTGGGCAATTACAGATCCTGTTCCTTTCCTTTTGTATGGTCTCATATGAACAAATTACTTCTTGAACTTGGCATCAGAAGCCTCTATCACATTTTCGCATCCAAGAATCAATAATGTTATTGTTGGAGTTAACAATATCTTATTAACAACTGGTAAAGACATACCGCTATTATCTTGGTTCTGGTTAGGACGATATTGCGATGCCTTTAAATGGCATATATGAAAGAGATAAGATAAACTTAATAAAATGAAACTAAGACCCAATAGAGCAATATATATTAAAGGGAAAATATGATTAAATTAATCTATATATATGAAAATGAATTTGTATTATATATTTATTAAATTTATTACGAATCAACCTGCTTCTTGGACGTGACTTTGAATTCCCCTTATCCTTAAGTGGTGGTTGCAGCACAATCTCGTATGAGAACGGCGTGCATCGCAATTATAGGAGATGCCCTTATTTTGGAAAAAGGATATAGTCGACATAAGATGATCCTAACGTAACCATAGAATCAACAAGAAGATGAGAAGCAGTAATAACAGAAAACAAACCCCAATAGAAGAATGATAAGGGGCAGTAAGGTATGAAATGGAATATATATCATGGAATTGAAAAAACGGGTACGTAGCAATTTATATTAAGATGTCCAAAACCAAGGAAAAAGGTATGAACGCTAAGTACTCCTTGGCTGCAAACTACAATGTTATAGAAAGTGTTATATTAGAATTTATAGTTAGTTGTTGGCCCATTGTACGTATAATTTATAGTTGGAATATGTGTGATACCAACACCTTTATTCGATAGAGTTTCTAAAGGAAATTTTACAATTTACCATAGGGTTTTGATAGATCAATATCCATCGTCTGGAGAAAAATAGATTACAATCTCTATGGGGGAGGTCAATCGAAATACTCGATAAGATAATTACAAATGAAAAATGATGCAACCTTCTAAGTCTACTTGAGTACAAACAATAATGATGTTATTTTTCACATGGTTTCGCTAATTTCCAACAAAATGATTACCAAAGTAATTGTTTTAATAAATAAGAAGGGTGCAAAACCTACCACCCATAAAGTAATATAAAAGGGTCAATCTTAACCCTTTTTTTTCATCGGATGCTAATAAGAAAAATAGTTAAAGATTATTATCATAATTCATAAATTAATCTCTTCGTGAATATAAATGTGCTACATCTAATTTAAGACTTCAATATTTTATTACTTTTATTAATGATTATTTAAGATATAGTTGGTTGTTTTTAATAAAAACTAGTCAATATAAATGTGGTACATCTAATTTAAGACTTCAATATTTTATTATTTTTATTGATAATTATTCAAGATATAGTTGGTTGTTTTTAATAAAAACTAATTCTAACCTATTTTTTATATTTCAATCTTTTTTATAATGAAATTAGAAATCAATTTGTTTTTAGAGTGATGATGTTTTTAGTGTTTGTTATCTCATTAATCATATGTCCTCTTTAGTTTTAGAGAACAAAATTTCCCATTTTATTTTATTTCCTCATGAACATCCCTTATTCCTTAAAGTTTTTAGATTTACATACTTTGTTCACAATTTTTATCTTAGTCTTGATAAATTTCTTGCTTAATCACATAAATGTGTCTTTCTAAGATTGACTAGATATAAAAAAATTATAAATGTTTCCCACTCTCTTTTAATTGCTATTTATTTATGCAGATGTCATCTTCACTAAATCTTTTTTCTATTTTAGTTCAAATCTTATTTTTCATGAAAAAATTATATCTTAGTTCAAATCTTATTTTTCATGAAAAAATAATTATTATTTTATTTAAGAAAATATTGTATCAGAAGACATCAAAAAGTGAGTTTGTTGATTCAAATGATAAATATTTAAGCCAAATCTTATCATAAACCTAAAATTAATTATATTTGTAGGAAGCTTGTATTATTTAAGCTTATATTATTTAAAGAGAAGTGGCGTAACAGCCACACAATTCTATATTTACTATGTCAATTTTTACTCTAACAATTATATATTTACTATGTCAATTTTTACTCTAACTGTTTTCAAAGTCACCGGTGCCACTTCCTTGTTTCTACGGCGTCCACCTCATACTCACTTTCGTGCTTCTACCGCGTCCACCTCATACTCCCTTAGCATTTTTTATCGTACCACTTGCGTCCACCTCGTACTCTCTTAGCATTTTATGGTACCATTTCTACCACGTCCACCTCATAATCTCTAAGAATGTAACAGCAAAATATTTGTTCATAGAATAATAACATTACTAGATATTTTATCATAAACCCAAAATCAAAGCGATTCGGGTGAATGACTCATTCGATCAACTTCTACAATGATGCCAAAGGCAACCATCACGAAAACACAGTAAATTATCTCACAGTGGAGGATCACCATGTTCCAACCAATGTAACACTTAATCTAGTTTTATTACCTCTTTTTTCTACATTGAAAATTCTAATTATATGTCACTTAAAGATTGATTAGAATGATACGCATGAAGTACACCGCACCATGCAATAATTTCTTCTTCCCAAAAGTACAATTGACAATAACACTGAACATGCTGCCTGTGAAAATCATAAAAAAAAAAAAACAGGAACATGCAAACGATTCGAAGAACAAGAAAAAAAAAAAAAAAACTAATGGGGAGAACTTACGGAGAAGGCAGCGGCGCCCACTAATCCGAATAGGAAAAATCCCCAAGGAATGATATCATGCACTTTCTCGTCCTTCCGATCGCTCACGTCTTTGTTCATCATGAATCAAAACAATATCACAATTCAACGATTCCAATCACCAAATGTTCCTCAATCCAAACACACTTCTCTCTCAATTTCTGAGAGTTACAAACTCTTCTTTTCTTCTCTCTCAGAAGCTATTACAAAAAGCAGCTGTAATGTATGTGTATTTTTTGAACGGTGTCAAACCATATTTACTCTCATCGAAACCGCCAGAATCGGTCCGTTCAGTTATTATTAATCCGAATCATCACTATGACGTGACACCAATCGTCCGGTTCAAATCGACCTTTCCTCATATTGGGCCATAATGGGCCATAGCAAAAAAGGCCTGGCCCATTCTAAATCACCGGTTCGATACCGTTGGATTCCACCAACCGACACTCCAACATACTCTCGCTTTTTTTTTTTTCGACATTGCCATTTCCACTGGCACGAGAACAAAAAATAACACACTTTTTTCTTTTTTTCTTTCTATTTGTATTGCGTGTAACTCAGATCTAGCGTTTGCATAATGAAGGTTCTGTAGGATTGTTTCGTTTACCGGTAATTCGTGATTTTGGGTTCCTAAGGCGTTTTCAGTGCATTGATGTAGCTGCGTTGCTTTTCGTGTTTTCTCATCGGCATTGTGGTGAAACCGTGGAAGCGTTTTTCATTAACGTTTTTCTGATTCGTGTGATGCAGATTAGTGTAACTGAAACAACGCGTTTTTGCTGTAAGAAGATTCGACAATAGAAAAAAAGTTATGTCGAGGAGACCGGGGAATCCTTCTAGAAGGTTCGGTGACAGTGGCGGTGGATTGTTCTCTTCGAAATCTAGGTCGCCGCCGGTTTTGTCGATTGCACTCGTAGTTTTGGTGAATTTTTATTTTATTTAAATTGATTTAATGAGGTGCTTTCACTTTCGGTGATTTTTTTTCTGATTGATTTGGTTTTGGTGATTCTACAGGGTGGTTTGTTTGTCATTGGCTATTTTTACCGGGGCTCAGGTTTGTTCTACTTTTTTCGTTTTGTTACTGAGATGTACTTTTGGTTTGTTTTTGTTTATCTACGCAATTCAACGTCACTTGTTTTTTCGAACAGGTGGATTTGGCAGCCGTTTAGATTCTGTTAGCAGGGTTGAAGGTAATTTCCAATTTTTTACCCCTCTTTACTGTGAGAATTCATTACATGGTCCTAGATCACTAGGATCTAGACCAATTTACATGTGAGAGGCACATGATTTCTCCTAGGTTGTGATTTGTTTCACTGTCAATTTCTTGTCTATTTAAGATAAGAACAAAACTTTCCTTTAATGCAATCCTTTATCATGTGAATTATGTGATTGAGTGGAGAATAACACAAACAATACCTAAAGAACTGTATTTGAGTTTAGTCTGAAAGGTATTATGTTGGTCTGCTATAAGTGGTATTATCTTGGTATTTTAGTTGGTATGCTATAAGTGGTATTATCTTGGTATTTTAGTTGGTATGCTATAAGTGTGTAGCGAGCAGAAGTTATTGATGATTATGTGAGGTTAACTCCTAGTTAGCGGAGAAGGTTTTTGACACTTGATGAATTTCGTTGAAGTTGATGGCTTAAGCAACAAGGCAAAGTTTTCTCATTTCGTTTGATGTCTACGCTTGACTGATGGATTGCTGCATCAAATGTGATTTTGTTGAGTTTTTTGTTAAGTGATCAAAATTTCAAGAACACTTTCTGCTCATTGGAATCGAAGGTGTTTGTGGTAATCAAAATTTTTGTATGGTGTTAACTCTCATGATGCTTTCCTCTTATTGAGTTGTCCATTAGAGGCTTGGTGCTGCCTGTGAATCCATGCATACAACAGATTTAACTTAATTTCTTCATTGTAGGAGTGTCTTCTGTGATTTGTTTTGTGATATAACTAGTCATATATGGTTCTTTTTGGAAAAAAAAAGAAAAGAAAAGAAAAAGTTGGTCTATATTTCAATTTAATTCTTCTAGCAGATTAAAGGTGTTCAGTTGTTTCTCTTTATGGAAATGTAATTGGCTTTTATTCATGTCTCCAAAGGTTGAAAAATCCACACTTGTACTTCCCTTTTTCTTGTGGTGGTATACATTTGTTGAATTTGATTCTTGAAAAGTAGCAACTTATCCCATAATATAAATTCCATATTTCTTTCTTGAAATGCATTTTCTACTGTCTTTTTCTCTGTTTCTTATTGCATTACTGAAACGAAAAAAAGAATGTTCATTTTGCTGTTTGTGCCTTTTTATTCTAGTTAGTTGTTTTGTCTTGTCCTCTTGTTTAGGATAGTAATATTGTGATACTTTTGCCATGTGTCAGTTGTCATCCTCTGAATTGTATTATAACTGTGACACTTTTAGTTGACTGGCTGTGCATAACTTATGATGACCATCTTCATACAGTTAATTTAAACAGTCCAAACATGTATCCAGGATTTAAATAGTTTTAGTTGCTGACACTAACTGGATCTTACGTAATGAGTGTTCTGTGCATTTGTCCTACCATGTAGTAAACAGTGTTTTTCAATGATTTGCTTCTTGTCTTTGCGGTTTCCCTGTTTTTTTGTAATGGCATTATTCTAAAGATTTGGGGGTAAGTAGAATAGGTGTCATGATAGTTATTTTCACATCACTCCAGTTTCCTAGATAGTTTTGATTTTCCTTCCTTTTGTTTGGATGATTAAAATCCTCCCAAGCTGGGGAAACCTTGGAAATGCTCATAAAAATTGAATATACCGGTTAGAGGATCACATGTTAATCCCTTTCTCCTTGATCCAAATATAACCAAAAAACCATGACTTAGTAGTATCTATCATATGTTTCATCTAGTGATCTTTGCCTTGAATTCACTTCTAGATATTCTGTAATAATATACGTTACTTCCGAATGCAGGTGATTATTTGTGCAGTGGAGAGGTCCAACAATCGATTCCCATTTTACAGAAAGCATATGGAGATAGCATGCATAAAGTTTTACATGTTGGTCCTGATACTTGCTATGTGGTCTCTAAATTGCTGAAGGAGGAGGAAACTGAAGCCTGGGGAGTAGAACCATATGATATAGAGGAGGCTGATAGTAGTTGCAAAGCACTTATCCATAGAGGCAGTGTGCGTGTGTCCGATATCAAGTTTCCTCTTCCGTACAGGCCGAAATCTTTCTCTCTTGTAATTGTTTCAGATGCTCTGGATTACCTATCTCCAAGATACCTCAATAAAACTCTACCGGATTTAGTGAGGGTATCATCTGATGGTGTTGTAATATTTACTGGTAAGAGCATTTTATGGAATTAATGTGGGTTCCCATCTATGAATTAAACTTATTCTTCTGTCTTAAGAATTTATTTTTATCTGAAACTGTCATGAAATGAATTAGCTTTACAGTTTTTGATAGAGCTAAATAGTAAATAGTCTTAGTTGATTCATGTAACTGATCCCAGTCCCATCTAGCTGTTTTTAAGTCCAAAAGTTTGGTTGTTATTGTTGAAGAGTGAATCCATCTAGTATGGTATTAATGTTTAGAGCATAAATGTTGTTTGAGGTAGTGTGTTTGAGCTTATGTGAACTCTTGAACTCCCTTTTATTTGACTTAGAAGTATGGAATGGTTGATGAGTTGTTGGGAGTTTGCGCTTTAAATATACTGCTTGTGCTGTTGCTTAAAAGACTATCATAGCAATAGTCAATATCAATAATCTCTTGGTTCTGTCACTGACTTATGATGAAATCTATAATGAAGGTTTTCCTACCACTCAAAAGGCGAAGGTGGCGGATGTTTCTAAATTTGGAAGAGCGGTGAGTAGATTTTACATAAAGAATAATAGAATGTTATCCATATTTTTGTAGATGTATTGATGTCAATTACTGAACCTGGATGACTAGAAGGTCTTGATCCTAGAATCTCAACCTTTTTGAAGCTAAAGATATTATCACCTGTATATATATATATATATATATATATATATATACACCTTTCATTTTTTTATATATAAAAAATGGGGGAAAATTAACTGATTCGTCTTGCTTCAGGCCAAGATGAGAAGTTCATCCTGGTGGGTCAAGTTTTTCCTCCAGATTAACTTAGAGGAGAACGAAGCTGCTTCTAAGAAGTTTGAACAGGCTTCCACGAAGAGTTCGTATGTTCCAAGATGCCAGATATTCCACTTGAAATCACTCCATTGATGTATGGATGGTACAGCATTGGAGATCTCTTAATGTTGCTTCTCTGTTTTGATTTGAAACAATTCCTTCTATAAAGTTAATTTAATTCTTTGAAATATACTCGCCTTAGATGGTGTATCAATTCTGTTGATAGATTTTTATTCTTTGAATTCCAGCCCCTGGCTGCAAAAGACAAATCAAGTTAGTATTTAACTAAATTATTAGTTGAATTAGGCTATCTATAAGTCGCAAGTAATATTCCTTCTTTTGTTGAGATATAAATTAAATGTCATATCTTCTTGAGTAATTTGTCAAAAGGTTGGATACACCACATTGTTTTAATTTTATTTACGTCTATCTCTACACCTTCGCTGTTGTAAGCAGTAAGAAATAATTCGTGATGACAAAAAAATCTATCCTATCACATACGTAATCATGTACTCCTAATAATTAACTAATGATCTTTCTGTCATCAGTTGATTATTACTTTTTGTTATTTTAACTGATAATTTAAGACAGTTCGAAAATATCAATAAATAGTAAACTGTTTATTTTTTTGTGTTAGTATTTTTAATCGAACTGGTTGAATGAACGAATATAGTTTGATTGATTATGATTGGTGAAAATTTATTTATCAGCATAGGTTAGAGAAATACAAGGAAATAATGAAATTGTTTTTTCATGTGTTGAAAATTAAGTTTAGTTTTACATTTTATATGAAATAGCTTGTATAATTTAGTTTATAGATTTTATTTTTTTTTAAACAATGCATGTTGTGATGTTTTGTTTATTTGCTTTCTCAAAATGTTTCTTACCTTCCTCTTCAGTAAAAAAGACAATTTTTTTTTTTGTATAATTCTTTTTTGAATAGCATGTGTTTAATAAAATGCTTTATTTTTGTTAACTAATTAAAATAAACACTGCAATGACTAAAACAAACAGCATAATATTAAATCTTTAAAGCTTAAAATGTTTTGTTTTGCATAAATAAGATTTTGAATAAAATTTGTATAAATGCTTTATTTTTGCGAGAAATTAAAATAAACAGTGCAATGACTAAAACAAATAGCATGATATTAAACGACAATTCAAAAAACTAGTTTGCAGGCAACTAATGATGGTATGAGTGGATGCAATGTTATTGTTTTGTAAAATAGCTTATTTGATATGAATTTAAATTATTTTTCTTCTTTCATATTATTTTTTAATTTTAAATAGATATTTTTAGGTTATCGTTGAAATGCAATTTAATTTTTAAATATATGAACTAAATTGTATTTTAATAATATTCAAAAACTAACTTTTAATGATGATATACATAATTTTATCTAGAATGAAACATGTGAAATAAGAAAACTCTTTTTGATAACTGTAGGTATGATTGATAAATTCAACTTGTAGCTGAAGGTTTTCAAATTAGTTGTAAGCTGAAAGTTATTTCTGTTAGTTTATTAAATAATGAATGTTGGTAAAACTATTACTATATGTTAAAGTAACTTAAAATGTAAAAGAAAATGGAAATATTTGTATCATATTGTTTTTTATATGATATTCTTATT
>Ga0099825_1007573_pt1 | contig 13173 bp, 4 predicted proteins | sample SiratroredBW_FD_76838 | JGI IMG/M metagenome (GOLD analysis project Ga0099825, IMG submission 76838) | Root nodule microbial communities of legume samples collected from California, USA - Siratro red BW | ecosystem: Host-associated > Plants > Roots > Nodule | place: USA: California | collected... | reverse complement strand
TCCAAGAAAAGTAAACAACTTCAATAATGAAAGATGAGAACGGATTTATCAAGGAAGATTATTTACACATTTTGTAATTGCCCATATAACACAATTAATCAATATTAATATTATTATAAGCATGTGTTTCCACGACATACAAATCAAGGAATATGTAACCAAGAAATAGTTCCAATGCTAATAATATTATGTTTTTTATAATACTTTTGTCTTATAACAATTTGATGTGAGCTTTTCTTCACAAGTAATAAAAAAATATTACAAACGCTCAACTCAGTTTCAACTCAGTTTTTAGTAAGTGTAATAAATTTTTGCTTTGTCCTAACAATTCAAAGGAAATCATTTACACAAAGTTAACTAAATCTTCACTTGATTGATGTGAACCTGTCTGTTGGAATTCAAGAATTGACAGGTCTAGGATATGAACTTAAATTTATTAGAATGTAATTTCAAGTAAAATAAGTGATAGAGATAGCAACACCACTTCTATCTATGGAAGAAGATAAGTTGCACAGACGCTACAAGTAAATGAAAAAAACTTTTGATAAGTCTAAGAGTTGGTTCAACCAAAAAAGCAAGCAATTCACTTTCATTAATTTGCAAATGTATCATCCGTCCTTTTTGAATTTTAAAAAATGTTTAAATACACATGTAGGCTGAGTTTGTCTCATTTGAAAGTAAATAAATAAAAATAAAACAAAATAAATTAAAATCCTTATTAGTCATTCTCTTAGTTTTTTAAGCCCATTAGATATGTAATCAGTCTAGTCTCCTCCATATGGTTGTTCTTCAATAATTGGACCTTCAGCAAATGAGTCACCTTGTACTGTAAAACTTCATGGATCTTCCTCTAATCATGGGTCCACCTAAGTCTTGAATTGGATCTGAACTTCATTTTTCATTTCCTGGACTCAGGCTTTCTCATCATAAGTCTTGTGCAATTGAGGTTGGATGTCTACATCATTAGTCAGTCACAACCTATCCAAAAAGACAATTCATGTAATGTTTCTTTCCAGTAGATACCAACATTATCAATCATGTCACTCATATCTTTTTTTAGATGTTTTTATGACATTAAACTTATACATATTGATTTGTCAAACGGATGTCATATTGTTGCTAATCTTAAACTAAAATATTTTTAGTTATAAGGTAATTATTCATATAAACTCGTTCACTACTTTCATGACTTTACATAAGAAAGTTATTTTTAATGCTTAAACTCCTAAGTATAACCTTGTCACATATCACAACAACATAAATGATCGTCTCCTTACCTCTTCACAATTTGTCTAGAACACATATACTTTATTATATAACACCTTAGTCAATTCATGAAAACACCCAACACTTCTTCTCATCATGAGGTATTGTTTGTCTTTTATTTAGAATGTACCCATGAAGTCTAATAAATTCTTGAAATGAAACTTAATTTTAAAAAATTATAACTTTTTTCAATAAGTAATATATCTAAAAAAAACGTTTTCTTTTCAACTTTAAAAAAATTATATATTGAAAAAAATTAGAATGCATTAGTTATGACCTTTCATTAAATAACAAGAGTTTAATTTGCATAACTTTTCTCCAACTTGTGAACATAGCATAAGCAAAAACAATATGACATCACCTAAATTATTCACTTCTACTGTTTGATTTCTCATTCGTAAATATTGATAAGACACTTCCATCTAATGGTTTATAGTGGATACACAAGCACCAAGAGTGAGAAAAGTTTTAATAAACGAGGCAACACTATGGGAGTTGAAAATTAATGTAGATTTGGAATTCCTATAATAGGTGAACCTTTAGAACTTGTCACCGTGTCAACCAATTAAAATTTATGATAGGTTTGACTTTTAAAATTATTATTATTATTATAAAAATTAACTAATTTATTGTATCAATTTGGGATTAGTTGATAGTGTAAAAATTCTTTATATTTTTTTTCTACAACCATTATTGGTTTTTATAAGTAAAATTTGAGTTGCTATTTCACCTTTAAATGTGATATGTTATGTTCCATTATTTCTAAATAAATATTAGCACACTTTTATAATTTTTTTATCGGATGTTCCCGAATATCTTCACAAAAATAAGTGAATCAAATAGAAAATTCGAAAATAGTGATTTAGATGATGAGAATAGATACAAGAGAATGTTACTGTTTGTAGAATGACAAAAGATAAATCTTAGGTTGGAAGCAATGATTAAACAAAAGTCAAAAACTAAATGGACAGAAGAAGGTGACTTAAATTCAAAGTATTCCTATTCATGATTAAGTGGAGAAGCTCAAGGAATGTAATAAAGTGAATTAGAGTTAACGGGACTGGTGTGAAGAATCAAATGGAGGAGATGAAATGTTTTTTCACGAAGATATTTGCATAATCTGGATTAATTGGCTTGAGGACTACAAGTTAACTTTCATATAAGCCAGATAGAGGTATAGGAGTTAATAAGGTAGAATTACAAGTGTTTTCGAATTGTCTGAACTTTAATATAAGCCAGGTAGAGGTATAGGAGTTAATAAGGTAGAATTATAAATGTTTTCGAATTGTCTGAATTAGAGGTAGATGAAGCTTCATTTTAAGTACTTAAGAATGATTATTGGGGAAAATCTTAGAAGGATATCATTTTGGGATCATTTGATCGATAAAGTCTAATCTAGGTTGTCAAGATGGAAGGAAAGACTACTCTCTATGGCTGGTAGAATGTGTTTGATAAAATTTGTGATCACTATACTATCTTTATTCTACTTGTCATTCTTTAAAACTCCTATTACTGTGTGCAATAAAACTAGAAAACTACAAGCTAAATTCCTTTGAGGGTGGGGTCACGAGGGTAAACTAATATCATGGGTCAGTTGGGAGAAGGTATGCAAGCCATTACAAGAAGGAGGATTAGGGATTAAAGATGTAGGTAACTTTAATGTAGCTTTGTTATCTAAATGGAAATGGAGGCTTGGTGGGCCAGAATTGGGGTTATGGAGAGAGGTTCTAGAGCCTCGGTATAGGTCTTAGAGAGAATTGGATATTAATCTGATTAATCACACAATCATAGTGGTGGCATAATCTAGCTAAAGTATGTGGGAAGGGAGCTAAAGATAATTGGTTCGATAGACGAGTCAAATGGGTTTTGGGGGATGAGAAAAAGGTGAAATTTTGGGAGGATATTTGGGTTGGTGATCATTCTCTAAAAGATCAATATCCTAAACTATTCTCTATTTCTGAATGTAAAGAGAGCACAATGGAAGAATTAGGGGTAGAGAAGTAAGAGAACCTTATGCACGTATCTAGATGGAAACTGGTATAGAGAAGAGCTAGGTTTTAATGGGAGAAGAAATTGGAAGAGCAGTTGTTGAATAATATCTTAGTAGTACAGAGAAGGATAGGTTGTGAGGATGAGTGGGTTTGGCTAGGGGAGGAAGAACGACGTTATACAGTTAAGTCTGGGTATATTATCTTGAATAAGGAGGGTATAGTGGAGAGGTCAGAGGTTTTCCAGCAGCTTTGGTCCTTAAAGGTGGTGCCTTCAGTGATGTCCGTTTGGAGAGCTTTGTTGGATAGATTGCCTACTAAGGTTAACCTCTTTAGAAGAGGAGTTCAATTGGAAACATATGTTTACCCGTTGTTGAAGAGGGTGGAGGAGACCGTCCAACATCGTTTTATCAATTGTGTAGTGGTGCAGGAAGTGCGGATGCTTGTGAGAGGTGGACTGGGATAATGTCTGTAAGGCATGAGTCTATTTTCCCTCATTATCATCACTTCCATCTATCAATGTTACCACAAAAGGTAACCAACTATGGAAAGTTTTATGGGTGACTATTGTGACTGAGACATGTGCTCTTAGAAATAAAGTGATTTTTAGAAATGGGGTTGTGGACAGTATGGAGATCTTTAGCCTTGCCCAATTCAGAGGCTAGTATTGGTTAAAACATAGAGTTAAGAAAACTCAATTTACTTATTCTGATTGGATCTTATGCCCTCTACACTGTTTGAAATACTTAACTTAAGTTGTTGTAATGTTCTCACTTGTTCTTCTGGTCTAGATTGAGATGTGGTTGCAAGTAATTTTATAGGTACGGTGAATGGGATCTCTCACGGCGAATTATGACAAGCTTGCATATGATATGTTTAGACTATGTATGAGATAGGGAGATTATAGATTTGTGGACTCGTTATTAGGTGGTTATTTTTTTTATACTTCTACTCGTTGGTATGACCTTAGGTGAGTTGTGCTGTTTGTAGGTATAGGGTCAGTACCCTTTCTAAGATGTTGTATACGGGTTGAAATATCCCTTAAGTACCTCACATTTGTATATTTATTTATTTTTAACTGTTAAAAAAAATATAATCTTTAACATTTAACGTCATTAGATAATATACAATTTGAAACCACACTTTTACACTTCATTTTCAAAATACTCTAAAAACAATTGCACTTATAAAAATCGTAATGAAACCTTTTTCAATGTAAAAGTATATATGGAAGCAGGTGTGCGCATGTAAGAACAAGCACATATTTTGACTATTTGTTGCTGCAACTAGGTTGATTCTATGAGACGATAACAAAATCCGTCTATTAAGTTCTAGAATCAGACTTATGTTTTCTGTTGTTATGAATAATAGAACTTGCACACATCAGAAACATGATTACTAATTAGAAAACAAAAACTTTATTATAATATTCTTCGTTTAATGGTCCATAGCCATTCATACGCATCTGGTGTACATATATAAAATAAAATATGATACCAATTTATTGCCTCATAACACACACAAGCAGTGGCTCCGATGAAGAAACTCGTTTACATATCTCCTCATACACGACCAAAACATTGAGTAGGAAGAGAGATGACAGTGTAATTTATTTCATTATTAGGTTTCAAGGTGTTCAAGGGCCCTTCCCAGGTTTCTTAGTGTGCCTTGGGTTGGGTCCTGCCTCATCATAATCCAACACAAAATCATGACCAAATAGCTTCCTCCACTTCACCTTCATACCATCCTTCATTCAAAGCCAATACCAGAAAAGAACTTGTTAGTTAGTTTAAACAACATCTAGATACACAACATTTTCAATTTTCACAACTGCAAATCATTGTGGAAACTATGTACCACATTTTAAACTAAAGCAAACATCTATGTTTCCCTCAATGTAGTAGCTTCATTCATATTTCTTGACCATTTAACTAATTAAAACAGGAGGACAAACACACAGTAGGGTGTACCTTTATAGGTAAGCCATGAGTAGGATGCATGCTTTCTCTGAAGCCTTCAGCCAAACCTATTATAAGGAAATAAAAGTTCTGTTATATATGTGTCTAGAAAGAGTTAAATGTTTGTAATTGCATAAAAATATATAGAGAACATGGTCACCTGAAGATAAGGGAACGAGGAGCAAGAGAAGAATCAAAAGGAAATTGTTGATCTTAAGGGCCATGACAAGTATGAAGGTGTGTTAGATTGGAAGTGAGAACATGAAATATACGTGTCTTGGCCGGGAAATGCAAGAAGGAAGACCCCCTTTTAAATTTGGCGAAACGAGAGAGTTGTTTTCATGGTGTACCCCACCCAATAGCAACAGGGTGATGATGAAATGCAATAACTTGTAGGCTTTAATGCACAACACTTAAGTCAACTGTACTATTCTATAGGACTACACATAATTGCGTCAAAGAAAAGATAGTGATTGTTTGCATGTGCACATTGCCAACATTTCCCTGCATGGCTCCAAACCAGCTTCTCCACCTTTTCCCAAGTCAACATACTTATATGTTCCACCAAATGGTATTACATGGGCCATACTTATATTTTTTACCAACATGGTATTACATGGTTCATATATAATCTTATCTCTTCATCACGTTGTTAAAGATTTTATTTGATTTCGAAGTATGTATATAATCGGACTCAAGAATGACGTGTGTTTGTTGACTTAATCCAAAACTAGATCTAAATGTCATATTTCCACCCAACATGTCCCTTAAATAGATTTCAATCTTTCGAAAGATTAACTCTTGACCTTTAGCATAGGAATACGTACGGGGTGATGGCTAGTAGAAAAAACTCTTACGTTGGTTTCAGAATCGATATAGGCAGGACTTTCTATTATGATGAAGTATGATATATATTATATCACTTTGAAAAATAACAGATATAATGTCTCTTTTAATATTTAAAAAAATGTCACGATATTTTTATTTAGATCGATTCCGTTTTAACCCAGATCTTATCTTGTTATAGAACATGTTTTTTTTATTAGGGAATCCAAAAATTACTTATACTTTCTAGTTTCCACTTTCTTTCCCAATATATGATCAGTAAGACGCACCATTGGCAGATAATCGTGTGTGCTTGTCTATTTTCTGATGAATATACTGTTCATATTCTAAGGATTGATTTTACCTAGCTCGATCTCTTAAAATACCGAACATCACATTCAGATGAATTGGGTGGTGAAAGCTGCTAAAACCTAGTCGTATATTTCAATTTTTTCCGTGGTACCTATCACCACTTTGGTGGAATGGTGCTTTTAGTCCTCACGTTTCGGCTTCGTCACTTTTCATATAGTCAATGGATGGAGACAGATATGGAGAGTGGGCTACAGCTAAATTCAAATAGGGAGCAAGAAGAGAGTTGAATGTGGAATTCCCCTTGGTGGGTGCACTAACAAAAAGGAGAAGGAACAACTACCATTACTAGTTTAATCCTACATTAAAGCAAGGAAATTGTTAACTTAATCATCCTTTAGGAGATCATAATATATGTTGGTAATGATTGTTTCAAATGGACTAGTTAAGCTTCCTAAAACTTTTTTCTTCTTTTAGCAAATATGTTCTGAAACTTGTAATAACAGAAGACTATTAGGCCTTAAGTAGCAAAACACTTCACATATTTCCACGTGCATATGTACCATCTTATTCCTACGAGTACGTACTATACAAGCAAAAAGGTTCCATTGGAGTCAGAACTTGACAGTGCCCTAAGTACCATCAATAATATTCTTTGCACATATGATGATGAAGATTTTTCCATGCACATGGATATCTTTATTTGCTTGTATCTTTGCCTCCATATCTAACATAATCTTTGCCCATAGACGCAATTGTGTATTCTAGATCTTCGGAATTTCTTATACTAATCACTGGGAAAGGGGAGCATTCTGATTTTGTGGTTTAGCATTGCTCATACCAACAATTGGAATAAAGAATAAACCATGCATTGTTTGTTTGAATTGGCAAAAACCAAAAACAATGATATAAATAATGCAGCTCACACAATCAGGATTCTCTCTCTAAATTGATTTTTGTTTTCTAAAGAGACTTGACTTCATCACAGAATTACAAAAATCTAGTGTTGGCAAATATGCACTGCTCTTAATTGGAATAAACAGCGCAAGGTGCAATTTTTCTGTCTACTATTACGTAAGTTGAACCATTGTTATCCACACAAAGACATTGCATATGTGAGTGTCACTGTTTCTTAAATCTGGAACTAAAGAGTCAAGTAAGAGATTAATGCATTCGGTCACTACAGAGATGCTCAAAGTGGAGATGCTGTTCATTTTGGAAGCTTAGTGTGATTTTCTGTGGGACAAAATTTATATACAGTTGTTTCTAAAATTGTTCTCCCATTAGAATTTGAATTTTATTTTTTTAAAATATATATTTCTTTGAAATCTTCTCAAACTAAGATAGTTTTAGAAATGCATGCACAGTTGTGTTCCTTCTAGTGAGTGGCACTATCTGACATAGTAGTAGTCAGACTCAAAATTGAGATCAGTAATTAGTAATTAGAGATGGAAGATGGATTAAAAAGAAATTAAAATGGAAGGGAGAAACCAAAGTGAGAATAGAGAATCTCATTCACATCCAAAGCACTGCTTTATGAGATATACATTGGTGGCAGTCAGATCAGAAAAGCTTAGAAGCACTTTCTCTGAAGTAATTTAAAAGTAAGAAAGTTAACCATATTTGATCCCGTCTCCACTCAAACTCAAAAATGTTTAGAGAATGGAAAGAACCTAACTTATCATTTTTTTCCTTTGCCAATACATATTCCTATGATGGCTTTTCAAGGGTCTCATAAGACAAAAATACACTTCTTGTTAGTTTAGTTACTCAACTTTATTGAGGTTGGGAATCAAATCCATATCTTGGGAAAGCAAGTATTAAGTTTTGAATGCAATGTTAGTGTTACTGTTTGGGCTTTGAACCTGCATTAACTCTCACAAATAGTGGTACTACATTCTTATGTACTATTAAGAAAACTTCACACCTATTATATGGAGAGGTTATTTTCTTTTTTAGAACAGAAATATTTGTGGCAATATGAATATTTTACTTTTTTTTATTCTTAGAAAAGTTTTATAAATATTCTCATAAATCATTTTAGTCACTGAAAATTTGATTTTTGGGAAGAACGGATTATGAAAAAAATTCTCTTATATCAAATAGTCCCTTATAGAAATGCCCATTTTCACTTTTTATTCTCTCTTAATTTATAAATAACTCGTGTTCAAGCATTAAATAGATTTAAAAAATGAGATTGAAAACTCTATTAGAATTACTCTCATGATAACTTCATTCACCTCCTCTCTCAGTATACTTGTATCATTACAAGTGCTCTCTATTACGAGTTTTGGTAGGAATATTCACGAGTAATATTTAGTAAATGTATACTTAAGTAAAAAAAAAATTAAATTAATTTGTATTCCTCGATTATATCTGAATTTTTTTAAATAAATTCTTATGCTTTGGAAGGTTACATTTGGTTGTCAAAGTTTAAAATCAATTTTATTTGGGCCTTAAGTATATTTTCATTAAGGTTCTCTTAAATGCAAATTAATATTTAACTAAAAAATTTCACGTAGTTCAACTGTGTGGTTCGTAGTTTAATTATTTGATAGATCCTTAAAATATTTAAAAAAAAAATTAAATTAGGTTCGTGCATCTAAAAAGCTTACGAAAATCTAGCTTTTTTTATCAAAAAAAAAAAAAAAAAAAAAAACGTAAACAGGGGTGTTCACCTTATGTAAAGAAATGAATGGAAACATTATTGAATCCCTAAAAAGTTTTACAAGTCTTTGTCTGAAAGAACATATCCAACTAGACAAATTTCAAGTGAACAGTAAAACAAATAAAAATATAATTAGGAACTACCTGAATCATGTATCATTTTTTTAAGTTTCTATTAATAAAATATTACACAATAAACAATAAAAACAACATCAATATATTCTAACATCTATAATATACAAAATAAATATTTTATTTAGAATTAGGATTTATATGATAAATTCTAACCTAATAAATATATAATGGGTGTTGCAAATGTTTTCGTTCAACAATAACTTTTTCCATAACTCTATCAATATATTTATTCTAATTTACATGGAAAGAAAGACCTATATAAAGGAATAATAGTAATTATTGTTATTATTATTATTATTATTAAATAGGATCTAGATAGATAGACATATATTGTGTGTGGTTTCTGTTGGCATATGTTGCAATTGTCTAAATAAATTAATTATAAAAAAAATTAAACTGGGAAAAAGTTATTTTTGCTTCACTATTCATAAATTATTTCTATCTTATAATTTTTTAATAAAATATTATATTATAATAATTTTTTTCAGATATAAAGTGAATGTAAAATAGAAAAGGAATTGCCAACTTGTAATGACTCCTTAAACTATTCGAACACAGAAATATTCATTCCATCCCGTTCATGTACGAAGACGAGATATGGAATGTAATAATGACTTACAACTATTTTCTTCTCCTTCAGTGTTATTACACGAACTAAAACAATATTATTAAAATGAACCTTATTTTTAGCAAAACAAAAAATCTATCAGAAGTATTATTTGCTATGAAATTTAATGTTTTGTCATTCCTGTTCTTAAAATATATTTTAATAATTTAAAAAAAAAACATATAAATTATTCTTATCGAAAATAAACTAGAATAATATTATGAGATGGAGCAGTAGATTTTGATAAAGTTAAAGTTTGACCAAGTTATATATCCTTTGATAATAGTTGTATAATCTGGTTGATGAAATATCGAGAAGAGATTCACAACAAAAGATTCTCTTGATGTTCAAGTCAGTAAGAATATAAATAAATAAATAAATAAGATTTGTACCTACTTCACCTGTCAGACCAAATTCATTCGTAACCAACTTTAGGTAACTGATAACACTATAAAACCTCTGTTATCCAATATACAAACCTGTTATTTAATGCTCATAATTGACACTTAAATATCGATCACTTACCTAGTCAATTTTATACTATAAATTCACCCGTTTACTTCACTATTAAGCAGTTATTCTCTCTTATTGTGATCTTATTGACTTGAGCTTAGAGAATCTTCTACAGGTGAACTTTCCTCGTTCAATTGACCGCAACTTGTTCTCGAAAGGTCATATCTCACTCACCTCGGAAGGTTCAGTACAACTCGGGTAAGAACATTTAGCACCCACCGTGGGGCTCCGGTAAAACTTTTCCTACCCCATCGTAAGAGCAGAGCAACAACAGATAGCCATGGATCCAGCAACTCTGGAAAGGCTTCCGAGGATGTGAAAGAGGCTAACTTGTTGATGTTCCACCCTCGTGGTGACACCTAGCAACCTCAGCAAGCTCCTAACAAGCCGAGTGGATAAGTTCACATTGTTGCTGGAGGATTTGCTGGGGGAGGATGCTCATACTTAGCCTGAAAAAGGCACTATAGAAGCGTCAACTCCATCCACTTCGCCCCATCCCGCTCACAGCTAACCATTTCATTCTCTGACGAGGACTTCTTTATGCTCGACACTGATCAAGATGATCTTATGGTTGGATACATCCCTTGGATTAGAGATTTGATAAAGCAATCCTATGAAGCTTTGGAAGATTTGATAAAGATTTTCTTTGGAACTTTGGTTGGGGTAGTGTAGAGTGTCTTAAGTTGTTGTTTGCATTTGTTTTATATCATTCTATCATTTGTATGCAAGGAACTCCAATTTACTCAAGTGAAAAATCATTTTCGAAGCTTGCTTTGTGAAAAATTTTACTGTAAAACAAAAACAACCAATTGTTTTTGAAAAATAGTTAATTGTTTTTGTGCTGGAGTAAACAAACCGATTGATTTTACTTAGTGGAGGTTTCACTATAAAACCATGCGGGCTACAGGTTTTCATTAATGAAATATATTTTTCTGAGTTTTAACATTCACTGGAGAGTTCTTTGGAGAGAAATCTTCAAGAATTGAGAGGTTGATCAAGATTGGATCAAGATCATCCTTTGGTGTATTTTTGCGCATTTGATTGGGAAGAGCATTCTACAGCTGGTTCTCACAACAAATAAGTCTTTCTTGCTGTTTTGAGATTAGTTTGCTACTGTTTGGTGCTCTTAACTGGTTACAATTCGAATTTCATTGATTCTAGTGTTGTTTTATACTTGTATAGGGTGTTTAAATGTAATTAGTGTTGTAATTCATTGTAATTTCGCTTTGGGTGTAAGTTTGCATTGTACATTACAGTAGGTTTTGTATTTTGTAGTAGGGTTCTGCATCTTATGTGATAGGGTTCTGCATAAGGGTTAGATCAATCTTATAGGGTTCAAGATTGAGTCTTTGTTGTGTACTTGATTGTAAACTTTGTGTTTTTAGTGAAATCTTTGCAAGGTTTTGCAAAGGACTGAATGTAGCTCTTGAGGAAAAGTGAATTGGTATAAAATTCCTTGTGTACTCTCTTTTATTTTTCTGCCTTTTGATTCGCATGCCTATTTCACTCCAAATTCATTTTTCTGTTCTAAATAGCTAACTAAATTGAAAAATAGTTGATTTTTTTTTTTTTTGGATAACACTTGAAACTTGATTTTGGCATAAAAAATAGTTAACTGAAGTTGGATTTTAATCAACAGCTTTCCTGGAACATTTGTGTAAGTGATGTTTACATGTTTCTTGGTTAATAACTCTATTTTAACAATCAAATCAATTAGTATTAATCCAAGAACAATGGAATGATTCTCTATTTTGTTATTCACTGTTCAAGAACTGCTCAACCACTTTGCTGACAAACTTTAACTAACTATTTTTCAAATTTAGCTTACTATTTTTTCTGGACAGAAAACTTTTGTACAACTTTTTAGATCTTTCTTCATACAAAACATTTTTTGGAAAAAGTTTGCAAGTTTAATTACCGCTATATCTTGAAAATTGCTTCTGTTAAATATTTTAATTGATTAAAATAATATTTTAGCTTATTAATTTTCTGCCAAAACAATTGAAATTTTTCTAAGTGCTGCTATGTGAATTTTAATCAATTGATTTGCAAATTCAACCTAGTGTTTTTCTGTTTGCACACTGCCACAAAATTTCGACTGACTATTTTGACATTTTAGCTAGATATGTTATAGGGCGCCTATTCATTTTTAGCTTGTTGTTTTGTGTTTTTAATTGGTTGTTTTGTGTATACTTTGATTGGTGAACATTGATCAATAAAAATTCTTATTCTTTACAAATTGTTTGGTAAAAGGGATTAACAATTCAATTCACCCCCGCCCCCTCCTGAACTTCAACCCACATATTTTTCAACATTTATGTTCATTACTGCCACCATAGAAAATTGGAGAGTTCACAAGGTTCTGATTTATCATTAGAGCTCAGTCGACGTCCTATTCTAGTTCACCTTCCTAAACCTGAAACTTTCGTCAACGTGCATCCAACCTTATCCTGAGCCATCGCTGGGATTCGCCGGTAATCATTCCACACTAGAGGCTATGTTGACCTATTGACAACATTTGACACGAGCAAGTGATATAGGACTTTGACATTTTAGTATATTATGGTGGAAGCACAAAACTGCTTATAATGTAATCATTGGAGAAAGATTGTTGAAAAAACTCGGGGTTGTCGTCTCCACGCCACACATGCCCATGAAATTCCTGACTGAGGATGGAACGATCATAACAGTGAAGGCTAATCTCAAGGAAGCTCAATTGTGTTACTGATAAAGGCCATATTTCAGTGCTTTCAAATTGTAAATTCTAGATAAATTAATACCCTTGGTGTTGAGAGCAAGCATTTAATGTATATATTTTGACTAGTAATTAATGAAAAGTGCATTATGACTCCAGATTGATAAGGAGAAGGATTTCAAGAAGAATTGAGAAGAACCAGAGAAGATG
>Ga0099825_1007571_pt1 | contig 13174 bp, 5 predicted proteins | sample SiratroredBW_FD_76838 | JGI IMG/M metagenome (GOLD analysis project Ga0099825, IMG submission 76838) | Root nodule microbial communities of legume samples collected from California, USA - Siratro red BW | ecosystem: Host-associated > Plants > Roots > Nodule | place: USA: California | collected... | reverse complement strand
ATATAAAAATATATATATATAAATAATATATTTATATATTAATATATTTATTTTTATATTATATTTTTTTATTTATTTTTTTATAAAAATATATATATATATATATATATATATATATATATATATATATATATATATATACATACATATATCTATATATATTAATGAAATATTAATAAAATAGTTATTAAAATTTATCACTTATATTTGTAACTTAATTGTATAAACGTAAATATAATAAAATATTTAGAACTACGTTTTTTATGTAAATATAATTAAAAATAATTTTACGACAATTCAACTTATTAGTTTAATATTTTTTTTATTTTAATCTACTTATTTTATTATAAAAGCGTAAATAGTAATAATAATCAAATTGTATTAAAATGATAATCAATTATATAAAAATATAACCGATTAGTTTTTGAATTGTACAGTAGTTTCTTGGTCACTCTTCTCAATAATGTATTAAAAGTTTAAATTGTTTAAATTTTTCTCGTTTTACTTATTTTCTTTTTCATTTTTTAGATCTCAATTCCTACATTTTCTTTATTTTTTTTGGTATCTTTCGGCGCGTATAAAAAGAAATAGGGTAATGTTTGAAATTTCTTTCTAATTATATAGAAGACCAAATTCAAAGTGTAAACATGCAAATATAAGAAAATCGAGTTTTTTTATTGCACTCATCTTGATGAAGTTTTTCACATTAAAAAAATGTTATAAATTGAACTTATGATTAGATGTCATATATATGGATGATCTATGTAACACTAAACCTGTGTTTCACTTTTATGATATCCAAAACAAAATCCACATCAGTAACAATTGTAGTATCAATAAACGAAATCAATGTCCAATTTAATCTAATAGATTTTGAGAAACATGTAAAAGAGATATAAACAATAAAAGTTCAAAATGAATCTATAGAGGAATCCGATTCATTCCTCCACTACTTAGTGCATCAGCCACAAGGAACAAGAAATGATTGACGGAGAAAAACGAGAGATGGTTGAAAATGGGCACTTCAATCTTTTTTTCTTTTTTTTTTCACTTTGTTGTCATTTGTCAACAATGGATTAGAACTAATAGCACTTAGGTTTCATTGCTTTCTACCACTTCATTTTTTTAAATGCCCATTTGCTATGCATAATGATAGTTGTTTGCACTTACATACAAAATAATCGTAACAATAATTGTTTGCACTAGAGTTTAATGGGGGCGTGCCACTTCATCCCCATTCTAAATTTACTTTTACAGTCCAAATTTTTAAAAAAGAAAAATACACCGATTACTTAATTGAACAAATTTTTTCATAAATATAAGACAACAAAACATGATAAACTTCTAAATATTATTAGAAAAAGTTTAAGTCTTACGTTAAATAAAAATAATAAAATATTATAAACTTGTTATTTCAATATTTTAAATTAGAGATAATATTATAATTTGTTGTATGACTTTTTTTATAATTCATTGACTTTCTAATTTATTAATAGATGACATTATAAAGAAATTAAAAAAAATCTGAGCTAGTTAAAAGCATTTGGTTTTAGTGTATTTAAATTGTTTTAGTTCAAACTTGTGTATGGTGGTTGTTCAGTCACTGGGCATTAGGTGTGTTGTACGCTTTTCTACATAAAAAAAAAAAAAAATATTAATTCATTTTATGTAATTATAAAAAAAATTATCCTTTATACTTTAAATATTATATCTACATAATTTTACTCTTATACATATCAGTTTCCTTTCAGTTTTTACGGTGACAAGTATAAGACCTAAAATAAAAGTTTATAAGAAGGATAAAAGAGTGACTAAGCGAATAGAGGAAATCAATAAAAGGAAAATTCGAATATTTAATAAAAGCTTAAGCTATTCGGGTTGAATTTATTCTTTAAATGTGTGAGATATCGTTAATTTAGTCTTTTAAAATACGAAATACTTATTTTAGATATTAGATGTGTAAAAGTTCCTTTAATTATATCTTATTTTTAAGTGCTGATTAAAAAAATATTTTTAAGTTTTGTAAGAATATTTTATTCTTAAATATACTTTTAAGGATAAATTTAATACTTAATTAGAGAATATTTGTCATTAAATTATAATATGAAAATTGAATTGAATTTTTCAGCCATGGAAAAGCTTAATTTTTTTTTAACAACTAAATAGAGAAATCTATAGAAGTGGAAGGAAAAAGTATGGAGGTGGAAAAAGTATTAACAGGGTCCCTCTACCACAAACTCTTTAGTGGGCTCAATTGGCTATCAGGAGGCCCGAGTATAACAGACATTATTTTTTGTACATCAGAAAAACAAATAAAAAAAAGTATGGAAAAATGACCATAAATACTAGCCATGCCAAAGCACTTTGGGTTAGGTGTGGCGGCTTCTTATTTTCAGTCTTGTTACTCCCTCTTAGTATTTCCTACTTAATTTCTATTTAAAAAATAGTTTTAAATTATTTATATTATATTATTTAAATAACATAAACATACATTAATACTATAGTTTAAATAATTATTATTATTATTAAATACAATGAAAAAATTTAAATAAACAAAATAAGCTATAGTTATAATTTTCAGGTGTGTTAATGATATGTTTCCAAACATACTTTTCTGATACAAGATTATTATTAATTAAAATTTATTAAAATAATAAATTTACGAGTAAACCTTATTAAATAAACAGTAAATTTACAGCAAATAAAATGTAATTCTAAATCAGTTCAATCTAAAAGGAATATTGCTGCAAACATTTGTTTTAGAAATTCCTGAAACATATTCGTTCACTTTGCTACGTGTTATTACCAATAACATTATCAGATATAACGATTTCAAAAACATAACTGTACATTTGGTCTCTAATATGTATCCAATATGTCATTTCATTAACCCGATTAAACATATTTATCCTTGGATCCCGAATCTTATAAACACAAAATTCTGATTGAAAAAAGATATTTCTTTAAAACTAATTAGTCAAATTTGTTATAAGAATAACTATTAATAAAATCAATTGATATTTCCTAACATATTATGGCCACACAAAGGCCCTGAAACTCTAATTTTCAATAACATCCATGCATGCAAACCATATGGAAAAAAAATATCAAACAAAGGATAATAGATCATAAAAGTTTTTCTATTAATTATACACTTGGAGAAGCTCCGAAACCCACAAAAACATTACACTATTTCACAGGATAATTTGAAGAGAACGTCAAAGACTTTCTTCAATGACCTCGTCCTTTGTGACTAGGTCCAGAATAAGCCCGATTGATGAATAAAGCAATGAAGGAAGGTGAAGAATATTGATCTTTGAGAGATTTCCTGGCCTCTACATAGTTGGAGTACGAGAGCAAGAGCATGAAGACGGTGAAAAAAGTTGCCACTACAAGAGAGTAACCCTTCATTTTTGTAGCTGCTAACTACCCTCTTACCAAATGACAAGGTCTGAACCAAGATTAATCTCATATTTATATAGTGTGAAGGTTGAAAAAAAAAATAACGTTTTTCTGTCTTACTTCATTGTTGTGGGGACCTAGGTATGGTAGCTGAATTTGAAGGTTATATACCAGTATTTGCAGTGCATTGAATTAGATATAAGACCAAACATAAAATACTCTTTAGTCTTCAAATAAGACTAAGTAAAATATATTCACAATATTTGCTGAGATAGCCAAAATGAAAAGTGAAGTTTATTAACTAAAAAAAATTCTTAATTAGTATTGGAAAAGACTGGGAATTGAGTTTGAATTGGTCTGTAGATTGATCAACATCCTCAGTCATTGGTCTAACACCATCTCAGCAGTCGATATAGGCTTCTGAATCCATGCTCACATATATATATATATATATAAGTCAACCATGACAGACAATATTGACATAGTGACATTGAAAACAATTCTTTTAAGCAAACTACTTTTAAGTCAATTCAGTATTTGCATTTACACTGAATGAATTGGTTAAGAGTAGACCAATCCAAATTGAATTAGTAGCTGTTGACTCCTGAGGATCAAATTGTCGGGTCAAATTTCTTGGCTTCACCTTGCTACCTGTTTCTGATGTCATGCAGGAGAAATGTACAGGAATTGTTATTATTGCAAACTGTAGCAGACATATAGCAAGAAAACCACTTTTGAAGTATGTCTGTGCATTTAATTTGATATTTGACTAAAAGTTGTATTTATGGTCCCAACATCAATGGCTTTCACTTATTGAAGTAATCTTCTGCCTTTTGTATGACTAATCCAAGTTCATCTTGCATTGAGTGATATCTACCAAATTTCATATCACATGCAAAAGAACTTCCATGTCATGGAATATAAATCTAAGAGCAGCATGCAGCATGAATACAGATATTTTGTATCCTACAACTATGTGAATGATCCGCAGAGGTTTTCTAAAAATCTTGTGATCATATTATGACTGATTTAAATTTGTATTTATCCCTTCACCTTCCGTGCTACTTTTAAAAAGTTGTCTTTGATTAGATTAAATTAAATTCATTGCACTGTTAAGGATAGCAAAGAAAAGTTAAACAGGAAGTTATCTAAAAACTAGACAATTTGGCCTTAATGAAGGCCAAATTCCTAATCAAACTGAAGTACTAAAGTACTTATTAAGCTGTTATGAAATTCATAATATATAAATGGTTTAATTGACAATAAATAATTTAAATTGTGATAATGATTATTTTAATTATATTGTATTTTAATTTAGGAGTAAAGATAAAAGATTGCAGACTAAATAATTTAGATAATTATATAGATAAAAGTAAGAAATGACGTGAATATCTTAGTGAGAGTGTGGGAAGATGGAAGAACTTAACTTTGTTCCACGCAACTTTTATTTTTTCGAAAATATAAAATTAAAATTATATTTCTCTGTTTATAAGAAGATTATAATAAATATATATATATATATATATATATATATATATATATATATATATATATATATATATATATATATATATATATATATGTTTTGTTGTCAGTAAACTACATTTCTGTATCTGTGTAATTTTTATTGTTGTGTTAAGGAATGAGTAAATTATATCTTTATGGGTGACTTTATAAGCTCCATTACAAATTTTTTTCTTTCATTTTTATTTGAATTAGTTTAAAATTTAGAAAGTATTCTTGGAAATACAAAACACTGACCAAAAATATTTATAGACATGTCCAGGAATAATTTTTCAATTGTAATATTTTTATCTATTACATTATTATCAAGAATATAAAATCTTGAAACAAATATTTTAACTATAAAAATGGAACTGAAGGTTTTTCATTATGATTAGGTGCTTTAATTTATAATATAAAAGTATATGGAACATATTTTGAGTCTACACTGGACTTAAAAATGGAATAAATATATAATTAAGATGGAAGATAGACTCAGTCTCGTCATGAAAGATGGGTTTATGTGCGCATTAGGCCCATATCATTGGAGAAATGTGGGTTTTACCAGTAATGGGCTTTTCGGTGTGCTAAATCTTTTTTTTTGTTTTTTTCAGTTCTGTAAGTCGATTGCGGTAAGACAATGCTAAACGCACCAGCTCGAATTGTTTTAAATTATTTAAAAATTGTTTTAAATTATTTAAAGCTTGTCAAAAATTAGTTCATCGATGTATAATTCATATTAGTATCATGCTTGAAAAGATTATATAAAGTTAAGTAATAAAGTTGCAGATGTTCTCTTTGCAAAAAAAAAAAAAAAGTTAGTGTGGAAGTGGCCATGATGTTTCAACTATATTAGTAAACTGTTGGTTTGCACAGATTAACCTAATTCAGCTAAAAAAACTTACTTAAATTGGGTTAACCTGAATTGAAAACTCTAATACTCCTATCAACTCAAAAACATATAGAGATTATAAAAACATGTTAAATATGTTGATCTATTTACATCATCAATGACTTTTTACATAATATGAAAATTTTTTCAATCTAATTATTTTTTCTATACTTAGTACTTGTGAGAAATTTTTATCAAATTTTAAAAAATGTAAATAAAAAATTAAAGAGTTTTAGTTCTATATATTTTGAAAGTGTATCAATTATATATGTAAAAAAAAGGAAGTATCAAGCTATTATAAGCTCGTACGGAGTTTTGTAAATAAGATCTATATGATGAGAACTTTCAAATTCAATCTAATTGCAAATTTTTGAGACAAAATTATTCGATAAAAAGAACTTGACTAAAAATTAGAAAAAAATCTCAATGCAAATGACATTAAGGTGATTATAAATATTTAGCTCATTATTGTACGTGAAAAAGTAAAGAATAGATTAATAAATATATAGTTAAAAAAGAATTTTGAAAAAAAAAAGTGTAAAAAAGATTTCACAATAATAAAATACATCTCAATAAGAAATTGATGTCACTTTCAGTTTAAAAGAGTTTTAAAATATTATATTTATTAATCTTTGTATACGTTGTTTAACCTTTTTATTGATATGAAACTTAAATTTCTATTTAATTTTTAAAAAATTTATAATAAATATAGAGAATAACTAAAATATCAATCAAAAACATTTTGTTTGAAAAAAAGGTGTTAAAATCACATTCTAAAGTGATATGTCCAAAGAGATAATTGATCACTTGTTATAAACCCACCCTTACAAGGGAAAGCGTTACACGTGGGTAAACATGAATGTTACTACATAGTATTCCAAAAATGTATTTGTATTCCAACAAGTCAATTTCCTTAGTTGGTCATAGACTAATGTGATGAATCTCACAGACTCTCCACCTTTCATTTTATGGGACAATAACTCAGAACTCTGTTTTCTTATGCAACTCTGCTCAATGATTCAGAAATTTAAGTCTAGTACATTATTGAACGTGGGAGAAGAACAGTAACAACCGATAACTCTTATTGGAGGGGACCGAAGGTGACGTATATCATCTCAATATTCACAAAGGCTATGACTAATGGTTTCCAATATAATAAGTGTATTATAGTTTTCTAATTTTTTTTTCTTTTGTGTGTGAAAGAAACATTTTTTTTTATTATTTGTTGTTTAAAAAGTTGATTAAACGGGTGTTAAATAAGCAAGGAGTAGAGATTTTTAAAAAGTAGTGTAAGATATAGTGGTCCTCCAATATCTTAGTCTCACAAGCTTTTAGAAATGCATTTTCATGGAAGTCAATTGACAATGCATTCTTCTATACTTGCAATGAATTGTTCTGGTACAAAAAACACGCCCACCCAGGTCAAAAAGCAAGGTAATTAATCACTCCAACAGTATTATGCTTAATTTAAAACAAATTCTGCATACATTCATAAATAAAGAGGTAGACAATTAATTTCCCCCAAAGCTACAAAGTACCACCAGCTACTATCTCCAGTCTCTTCAGTTCATTTGTTTTGATATTCTCAAGTCTTTTTCACCAACTTTTCAGATTTCTAATGTTAACTATTTTATGTACAAATACAAATGTAGGATTTTGATCACTTAGTTGGTTGCTATCAGTTTTTTAAATATTATTTTCAAGGAATCAATAGATTTAATATATTTTTAATAAAATAGTTATTAGGTTTTCTATTTTACCTTCTTTATTTTTACATTTTAATATTGCATATGTTTAAACTAATTAAGTATTAGATTAAGAGTAAGGGTTTAATTGAGAAAAAAATTAACTGATTAATTATGTTGTTTTGAATTTTGAAAAATAATAGTTAAAGAGAAATATTTTAAAAAATCCAACAAGTAAAATGAAACTGAGAAAATATTATCTATTTACAATTTGGGATGCAAATGCCTTCCATATATGGACTTAAGACGGAGTTAATTATTTTTTATCATCTTTTGTTTTGTATTGTGTCACCTACTTTATCATCTACTTATATTCTAGATTAAATATTTTTATTATCTCAAATTGCCACTCTTTTATTTCTTCTCTTTTTGGAAGTGCATTTCATGCTATATTACCTTTCTTTCAATCATCTCAAATCTCCTTTGTTTTGTTTTTTATCTGATTACAAATTAATACAAGATATAACATAACGTACAACGTTAAACTGAAAGATCTAGAAGAAACGAAGGCTAACTACTTATTAACCAAACAAGAAAATGCGTGAGTGTTTAGATAAGAAGAAGAAAACTAAACATGCAAAAATTACAAATGGTGATTTGCCCTTTTAATAATGTGGGAAGCAAATTGCTATATAACTCCGATATCACATTCATACCAACGAAGTCACGATCACCCTTTTACGAATGCTTTCATAATATCACGCGTATTCGGATATTGCACCAACATTATTTTGTACAAGACTCCAAACACAACCTCAAAAAACACCGTCACATGTGACGACACCTACAATAAAATACCCTAATACCATCGTTTCAATGAACATATTTATACTTGAATGTCGTGGAAATGCAGGTGAAATTTTAAGGCTACCAAAGACTAGATTATTGTGTATGTATATATATATTAAGAATATATGAATATATAAGTTGATTAGTTGCGTTGGCTAGCGAAATTTACAGAGAAAATATATAAATAAACATATAAGGAATCCTAGAGTCCTAGTTGAGGGTTGAAGGCCACACATCCCTAAATCCTACATAAAATATTTGCTTGGTTCCTTGTATAGAATAATGATAATATATAGATATAGATGTCCTGAGAAAAGGACCCCCAAAACAGATGTTACATATTTAAGGACAAAATCATGACCTCTGATTTGTACCCCATGTGTGAGCTTTGAACCACTCTTGTTAATTGTTATCCCTCTTTGCCATTTCCTGCAGTTTACCTCCTTAACCATCCATCTCCAGATAAGCTGTCATATTGAGTACAACTCCAATTTGGGCAGACATAGGAACCCATTTCCCAAAACCCTACAAATTTTCAAAACCATTCATTCATCTTCGTTACTTTTCACTACTTCCCTGATGGTGAAACCTTGTTCCCTATTGCACCAGGTGACCAAAAATCAGCACCGTTGCTGCTCTCCACGTGTACGGTGCATCCCACAGGGATCAGGCACAGACCCCTACTCTTCAAGTCCTTCTTCACTTCCTCTTCCTTGCTTTCTTCTTCCCCCTGAAATAACGCACACACAACAAATCTCTTCAGTCATCAAGAGTTACCTTATATGGCAAAGTGCCACAGTGTTGACTCTGCTCAGTCACCAAAAACCACCCTCAGCATTTTCAAGTAAGGTAATATGTGCAGTGTTGTCCCCATCAAGAGGGCCCTGCCACTTTCCCTCTCACACCTTTGCTACTTCTAGATTTTGTGTAGTAATAATAAATCACACCATCAAGGTTTTTACTTTGCATCCACAAACTACAATTGTGACTGCATCATAACATCAAATATTGTGACAAAAAATTGGGTCTAATTGTGACATCAGTGGCATTTATCAACAGTTTTTTACAAAGTCAAAGATGGAGACAAAACCATGAATTGGATTAAAACCTTCAACAATATAAAGAAGAATGTGAGAATGATGAAAGATGGGATGGGACTCACGTGATGATGTTGGTGGTGTGAGGGAGACAAACTTTGCAAGTAAGGAGAGCACAGGACCTGAACTTGGTCATGAAGAAATCTTATATAACCCATGGCCTCGTGAAGCACTGATGCTGTATCTGTCTGCACATGCAGCAGTTGCGATCAACATTCAAAATCTCAATTCATTCAACCACACAAATTTACAAAATTCCAATTTTTGAAATACTGCATCTTAGCTACCTTGCCGAAGGGAGAAACAAGCTGTTGTAAGGCTGCAATTCGTTCCCCGAGCTTCTCCTTCCTCTGATATTCCAAACAATTTCGTCAAACTACACGAAACTATGATACAACGCAGTACTTTTCTTAAAAATACGACATTTTGTTAATAGAAAACGACACTGTGAGTTGGAAAAGTTTGAGCTGAAAGTGAAGACAGAAAAGAAAACGACATGCAAACAATCCACGGTTGATTTTCCTCACCTTTGCATGTCCGGTTGAAGTGGGATTCTCTCCTTTGGTCTTCTTAGTTTGTCTTTGGCCTCCAACACCAACCTTGGTCACAGGTTCTTGCCCCAACCCATTCCGCTTTTTCTGCAAAAACTCTCCAACAAAAGACAAAATGAAAAAAGATAGTATTCCAACAATAACTATTCCCCAGTTTCCAACCCAGAAAACACAAAAAAAGAGAGTGACATACAGTAGACTTGGGTAGGGAATTGAAGCCGGTGGTGGTGTGGTTGGAGGAGGAAGCAGAAGAGGAATCACTGGAAGTGATGACAGATTTCTGAGGGGTGACGGTGGTCGGAGGAAGCGGAAGGTGGGGTTGGTTGTCATGGTTTCCAAAGCACAGCATTTTGGGTGGATTGTGAAAGGAGAAAAGGTGGTTGTGATTGAAAGAGCAGTGGTCCTGAGCGAGAGGCAATGCAGTTGCATGGTGGTGGTCATGGTCATCTCCGAATAGTAACTGAGAGAAGGTGGTCCCTGTGGGTGCGGTGAGATGTTCGAGTTCAAATTCGTCGTTGGGGTCCATGGAAAAAAGAGATGGAAGAAATGAATGGGAAAGAGAGAGGGGCCAAAGAGAAAAGAAAGGGTTGAGGGAGAAAGGGAGAAAGGGAGAAAGGGAGAAAGAGAGAAACAAGTGTCAAGGGAGAAAGAGAGTGGGGTGACATATGTAAATGGCTATGTCGTGAGAGTAGTAACTGGTAAAAATGTTTGGAAGAAAGGAAAGGAAAGGAAAATGGAGCCATGGGCTGGGTGTGGTGTGGGGAAGTGGGTTCTTTCCGAGGACGGCTTCGGTTTTCGGCAACCAATGGTCAAACCCACCTGGCCCGAGAAAACCGTGTTTGAGCCCTCCAACGCGTTTTTTCCTCTCACCGCTTCCACTTTCCCCCAACCTCTTCTTTCTTACCTCACCAAACTTACCCCGTTACTCTTCTACTATTCAAAATTTGTACCAATTCATTTGTCATCATTTTGCAATAGAATTTTCTTCCTGAAAAAAAGAATTTTTTTAGTTTTATAGTTTTATTTTTTTTAAAGATAAGAGTGGTTTTAGTTTTTATTTTTAATTACCAATTGCTATGAAAGAACAATTTATTATGTATAATTAAAACTCGAGTATTTTATTTATTATAATTGAAATGTAATAATAATGCTTCTATTATAAATAAAAGTACTTGTGGGTCACCGACAATTTATCTAAAAATATATATTGAAGGTGTACCAATAAAAAAATAGCTATATTCCTCTCTGTATATAAAAGTATAAAGGTTGTTAATAGTACCTATTGTTACTATTTCCTATACACGCCTAATAAATAGTGAATTTTGGATGTATTAATAAGCATATTTATTGTTATTATTTTAGTATTTATTATTTATGGACTAGATATTGAAAACCAATTGGATCAAGTTTTGATGGGCCACGCATCCTATTAGTATTACTAAGCTTGAGACTGACCTTTTGCAAACATTGTTATGCCTCAACGAACCTATCTGAATGAATAATATTTGTTATCACAAATTATTTTGTATTTTTCAAAGACTAATATTAACTAAAAAATTAAGAATATTTCAGCCAATAATATAATTTATTATATAAAAAATAAATGAATATATCCAGCATGCATAAATGCTCATCTTGTCACACAATAAGAAAATGAGAAAAATCTATAATAAAAATAATTGAGAAAAATTAATACATAAAGACAAAAAATTTAAAATAGCATAGTTAAATATCTTTAAACTGCTGTATTATTATCACTCTATATTATCATTCTATTTTAAAATTAACAATTTAATTTGAAAAAAATTATTAAATAATATATATATATATATATATAACAATTAAATTCATTTAAAAATAAAACAATTTTGTAATTTAACACGTGTGTGTGTATATATATATATATATATATATATATATATTATTAATATTAAATTTGAGTTTTAAATGAAAAAGGTATAATTTAAAAAATTAGACTAAAATTAATAAATTATGGCTGGTTAATAAAAACAACTTCTATTTAGTTGTAGATTATTATATACACAAACTTGTTGTAATAATTATAATATTTGATAATAAATTATAACTAATTAATAATTGTCTGTATCCAGACTTAGATTTTTTATTCACTTTATTTTAGATTTTTTAATTTAATTTTTTTCCTTTTTATATGTTATATAGCTATGAGTGACTTATGAATCCAAATATTTAATACTTTAAAAATATATTACATTATTTTAATACAAAATTATTATAATTGTTAATTGTTATACGTATAACAATTGGTTAGTTCTCAAGAAACCTTTTTTAAAAGTTTTAAAGTCTTATATTTTTAGGTAAATATATGTCCACATACTCTTAAACTATTTTGATCTTGTATTATCGCATGTGTTACTTTCAAAACATTCTTACAGATTTTTTATTTCTAGTAAAAAATTAAATTTTAAAAATAAAAGTACGCAAAATAGAATTTGTTTTAGGAGTAATATTTCTTGAGACATTAGACATTAGAACTATATATTTTTTCAATGCAATTAAATTTAATTAGGTTAACTTAGATTTAGTTTATTCTTTTTATTTAGTGATTCAATCAGATTTAACGGGTAAGGTTTAGGTTGAGTAATTTTCAAAAATAATAATTTATTTAAAGAAATATCTTAAAATAATTTTTAATAGTTATAATATAATGGTCATACTTATAAGATATAAATAAATGATAAAATAAATAAAAAGTTGTTATAAAATTGTTAGATAAATAAAATTTTTATCATTTATCTTGACTAGTCAAGTTAGCTTCATAAACGTTGGGTTCAAAATTTATATATTTATTATTCAAACACAATTTTATTTGAATACGCTAAATAAAACTCAACCCAATAACTCAATCCAACTCACAAAAATACAATTGGGCCAGGTTAGATAGGTTTCACAAATAGAGTATGATCCACTTACGCTACTACCTGACATGAAATTAATACATGACTTTGTCTTATTATTTGCACCACCTTTCTTTATAAGAATTATGTCAATATGTTGTTTGTTGTAAATAAAGAAGACACTTATTACATAATGCATGTGGCACATGTTTTCTCTTCTTTGTTCTTTGCCTTTTATATATATATATATATATATATATATATATATATATATATATATATATATATATATATATATATATATTTATTATATATATTT
>Ga0099825_1007566_pt1 | contig 13184 bp, 12 predicted proteins | sample SiratroredBW_FD_76838 | JGI IMG/M metagenome (GOLD analysis project Ga0099825, IMG submission 76838) | Root nodule microbial communities of legume samples collected from California, USA - Siratro red BW | ecosystem: Host-associated > Plants > Roots > Nodule | place: USA: California | collected... | reverse complement strand
ATATATATATATATTTTAAAAAAAGTAAGGTCTTAATCCATTCCAGAAATATAAAAAAGGAAACTCTATAAAAATTACAAGAAAAGTTGAGGCAATTGATAATAAGAAATCAGATTTTCTATATTAAAACCAAATTTATTAAATTCCAAATAATCATTTAGAATATTTTGAATAGTCTATCTAATAAGGAAATGTAACAGTCTTAACAAAAATGAACATAACTCGTGTGTTTTTGGTTGACCAGTATAAAACTATTTTATTGTTTTTGGTTTTTCTTTTTCACTAAATCTTATTGCTCACGAGAATGAGATTACAACTTCATTCCACACCCCTTTTTAAAGCTAATTATTCCAACGTACAACATCACCCTCCTCACCATAATTGCATCGAGACACTTCTGCGAAGTTTTTCACCAGTAGCCATTCTATCGTGGATAAAGCTCTACCATGAAACTTGATGGCCTAGCATGTATCAATATAGGTTGATATTAATTATAAATTTATTCTTATGTTTAGTATTTATTTAAAAGATGCATGTATATAACTATTCTTTAAAAGTGGTTTTAGTAACATATTAAGCTAATATATTTAATAAATTAAAATAATTGATCATGTTTTAGTAAAATTAAATATCTTTTAAAATATTTTATTAACAAAAATATTCATGGACACATCAAATAAAAAAGTATGATAATTATACTTTTAATTGATAAATGTCATTAGAAAAAACATTGAAATTGGTAACTATATCTCGATCATCAAATTTGTCACTGATTTCAATCAGTAATTTGATAATAATGTATTGTTAACTACGTTAAAGTAACTCCTGAAAGTTGATCACTAATTAATTTTACTTATTTAGTGATCAAAATTTTAGTCAATGTTTACTATTATTTATTTAGTTATTAATTATTATGTATATATTTATTTTGTGATCGATAAAAAGAAATTCATTTCATAAACTATCAAATAGTGACTGAATTTCAATCTATAAATGAATAAAATAGATTACAGATTAATATTATTACCAACTCACTTCAGTCATTATAATTCTGATCCTGATGCATATACAATGACCAATTTAATGACACATTTCAATAAATAATTTAGTGATTTAACAATTTAGCGATAGAAATCAATGAACGAAATAGTTATTAAGTAACTATTAGTGATCAATTTTAGTAACTAATTTTAAAATTCATAATATTTTCATAATTCATCACTAATGGTGTTTTTATTAAAGTTTAATTTATTTTTCCAAAATTAATATATACGTAATAAATATATAAATACATTATATATTTCATACAGCTGAATAAGATAAGACTAATTTATAAACATTTAATTACTTAGAAAATATAAATAATCTTTTAAAAAATGTTCAAACATTTAAATACCATACATGAACAATCATCTAAATAATATTAAAACATTTACACACTTATATTTAAGATGGATAATCATTAAGTATATTTTCTTATGAGATACTTTAAATTTAAATTCTAATTTATTCTCATATTATGCATGTTACATCAATATTAAATATCAGGGAAGTACACGTTTTTTTATTCAGAACAGATTATCTGAAACAGATCAAAGCATGTGTAGTTACATAAAGCCATTCACGACAGAATTTATGAGCTGAAATAAATTTGAAAGCTGGTGACAACTAAAAATGTAGCTGCCACGTTGCTTATTCAGAGCTGATTATTCATAAGAGATAAAATCAAGAACTTTTAGGCTAAATATAAATAAATCACAATAAAATATAAATATATAACAACACCTTAAAAGCTCAAGTTTGATGAGAACTGGTGGTGGTTACAACTGTTAAAGATGGTCAATTAATTAATTAAGTAATATGACTTAATAAAATAGTTATAGGCGTAAATATAGTTTAATAAAATAAAAGATCCATGCTTAGCATGAGAAATTATTTTTTAAAACTGATAATGATAGATGTTGATTACATTTATGGAAACAAGAATTCTATTTCTGCAATTAAAGTTACTGGTCATTAAGAAAAAAATGTGAGACACAAAAGTAACTTTCAAAAGGTAGATTAGGAAAAAGAAAAGTTTGAAAAATATATTTTCATTCCATCTCTCATGCATTAAAATAGGTCTTTCTTGTTAGTATAATTTACATGCGTATCATACATCTTTATTATTTATATTACTTTTGTCAAAAAAAGTATAAAAACTACAGTGTGAAAGTTGAACAACCAGATCAAATATCTAAACTATTTTTAGTAATTTACTAAAACAAGTGGTGATAGTAGTCAAAGAATAATTATTTTACTTTCTTATAATCATTAGATTCACATGCATTACTTTAAGTTATCATGTTGAATCAAAACCACAACTTGTTGAACACGTTCATCGAATGTGACTGAGAAGTTTGATGGCAAGGTTTTGGTTAAACATCAGAAACTGGCAAAGCCCTTAGTTTTTGTGCTTTTGTCTGTTATCTGTATTTTATTTCAGAACAATATTTGCTGATTTGGAGAATGATTGTCCTCATCAGATACACCTTTTCTATATTCTTTCAGGAACACCATCTACATTTTTTTATAAAGTACTTTGGCAGTGTTCTAAATCAAAGCCCCCTTGTAAATTTATTATTAAAAAAATAAAGATTTATATCTGCCACAATTTATTAATGCCTTTTCAATAAACAATGGTATCAATGGTTTATCGATTAATTTGTTCATAAAAACTATTTTTTTTATAATTTAAAATTAGTTTATAAATTAATTTGTGAAACCTCTCTAATACAATTTTATAAAGTTTTATTTTTAATTTGTGTATTAAATAAATTTAAATTATAAAAAATTCAAAAGGGTATTTATAAATAAACTTCTCCAAATATAAATAACATTTTAAAAAAGTTATAATCAACCCAATGTCCTGTAACACTTAAAATAAGTGTTGATTTGAATGTGTAACTCAACTTTAATTAGTCCAGTCTAAAATCGTCACAGATTAGGTCAATTCAAATCCAATTTGTTGACTACTTAATATAAAATAAAATTGCATTATCGCGCATTAGATTATTTAATCTAATAAATCACTTAAACATGGGATTTTGCCAAAATTAATTGACAAACTTAAAATAAATGGGATGACGATTGAATTAATTTTAGTACGTAGTTAACTAAATATTTAGCCTGATTTTTTTTTTTCAAATTTATAGAATGTTTTCCTGTGTACTACCATCTCCGCCACGCAACTGCTTATTTTACTCAATATTTTATGGCCACGAGTTTCTAAAACTTTCATTATAGTACGATATCTCAATAGAAAAGGAATCATATAGCTTAGGGCAAAATTGAAAATGTCAAATATAGAATTTGTTACGTTCATTATATTATAAAGTTGTTTTTCAATTGAATGCTTTGTATTGGGGTATTTATGTTAGGTGAACATCAATTTCACATGTATTTAATTTCATGTCAATTCAATCTTATTTGATTATGATATTGTAATTGATAAAATGATGATGTGACTAGAATTAAAAGAATGTAGTTGAATATTTTGTATGTTTTATTTAATTTTAAATTAATGATGAGTTTTATTTTAATTAACTATAAAAGGATGTTAAAATTGTAAATAATTTGTAGATTAACTAAATTTTATTATTATAAGGTATTTATGAATAATAAATAAGTTGATTAGTTATTTTTATAATAAATAAATATAATTGTTCCTAGAGTATTTACTATTATTTTTGTTTATATATCTAAAGAGAATGAATATTTTTAATTAATGCATATATCTTATATTATTAACATTGTATATTAATATATCACTTAAAGATTATATGTTTAATTTATGATTCAAAGTATTAATGTTAAAAATGTGTTAATTGCAATATATGTTTATGTATCTTTGTATTCCTATAATATTTATGTTCTAGTTTTTGGGTTGAATTTCTTTTATGAAAGTGAACAAGTCCAGTTTTACTTAGGTGTGATTTGACTTTTCAAGTTGAAAAACTTGTTGCTATTATTGATGCTAGTAGCAATGAAGAGAAAGTCTATTATAGGACTTGGGAAAAGTCAAACAAACTTAGCATGATGTTTATACAAAGGAGCATAATAAGTAACATTAAGTATGCACTTCCTAAAACTAAAAGTGTAAAAAGAAATTATGAAATTTGTAAAAAAGCTCCCCTAAACTACTAATAATTCCCTTGATGGGGTCTTAATAAGTATTTTAACTATCATGAAGTTTGATGATTATCGTACTATGCATAAAGATGTCATGACATAACAAATATTACAACAAGACTTAAGTATCTTGGAATGATAATGAATGAGAATTTTCTTGTGCAATTCATTTTGAATTTGTTACCGTCTGAGTATGGTCCTTTCCAAATTAACTATAATATCATGAAAGAAAAATAGAATGTGTATGAATTGCACAATATGTCAGTTCAGGAGGAAACCTAACTTAAGAATCAAGGAAACCAATCCATTCCTTATGTGAATAACCAGAGAGTTAGAAAGAAAGTTGATAAGAAAATGAAAAGGGAAAATGATAATTATTTTTTAGTCCTCTACTAAAATATAAAAGAAAAATGACAAATTGTTTATGTGGGAAGTTTGGACATTTATAGAAGAACTCCCCAAATGTAAAGCATGGTAAAAAGAAAGGTGAACATAATGCTTAAGTATGTTTTTGAATCGAATTTAATTGAAGTTCTCCATAATACTTGATGGATTGATTCTGGATGTACAACTCATGTTTCTTTCTTTCAACCTAAACCATAAACTCGAATGAGAAGCTTGTCTTCATGGGAAATAGAATAAAGTTTTAAGCTGTCGGGACTTACCGTTTAATCCTTGACACTAGATTTCATTTAGACTTGTTTAATATTTTGCATGTACCTAGTATTTTAAGGAATTTATTTTATCTGTCTAAACTTGATGCTGGTGGACACTCTTTTAGGTTTGGGAATGATTATTTCAGTTTTTACAAGCGTACTTGTATGATTGGATCTAGTACAATTTATAATGGTTTATATAAATTGAATCTTGACAATGTATATGTGGAAACTCTTATGACCTTACATCATAATGTTGACATTAAACATAGTTTAGTGAATAAGTGTTTTACTTACTTGTGGTTAAATGTCTGGGACATATTTCCAAAGAAAGGATGCAAAGACTAGTAAGGAATAAAATATTCCGAATTTATGTGTATATTGTATTAAAGGAAAACAAATAAACAAAAAGAAAGGAACCACAAGAAGTACTTAGCTTATTGAAATTATACATATTGATATATGTGGACCTTTTGAAGTAAATTATTTTGTTAAAGAAAAGTACATTATTACTTTTAGTGATGATTTTTTCACGTTATGGGCATGTCTATTTACTAATGAATGTCTTGAAAATTTATATAAATGAAGTGAAAAAATGATTAGACATGAAGGTGAAAATTGTCAGGTTAGATAGAAGTGGTGAATATTATGAAAGATATGATGAAAATAGCCAACACTATGGTCTATTTGCTAATTTTTTTGAGAAATGTGGTACTTATGCTCAGTACAAAATGTCAAGTACACTATAGCAAAATGGTGTATCAGAAAGGTGTATTCGAATCTTAATAGATATAGTTAGGAGCATGTTAAGTAATTCAGCTTTACTTGTATCATTATAGATGTATGATTTAAAAATTGCCATGCATTTGTTGAACAAGGTTCCTAGTAAGGCAATTCAAAAGGCACCTTTTGAGTTGTGAAAAAGTATGAAACCCAATTTGAGATACCTACGTGTTTAGGGTTGTTAGGCAGAAATTAGAATATAAAATCTGCAAGAAAAGAAACTCGTGCAAGAACAATCAATGAATATTTTATTGGTTATCCAGTAAAATCAAAAGGGTATATATTTTATTATCCTACCCATAATACAAGAATTGTTAAAACTATAAATGTTAGGTTCATTGAGGGTTGTAAAACTAGTAGGAGTAAGCTTCATGAAATGTGGAGATTAAGGAAGTTGGACTACAAATTCCTTTAACTAGTACCTCTATTTCAAGAATTGTTGTTGAACCACACAACAATTGAGAAGAACAACAAATTAATGATCCCAAGGTTAACAATCAACTTGTAGTATAACAACCACAATAAATAATATTAAGAAGATTGCAAAGAGAAAGAAAACATGTTATTTCGAATGATTATGTGATTTACTACAAGAGTCATAAAATGACTCAAGTATTGATAATGATCCAGTTTTGTTTTCAAAAGCCATTAATGATGATAATTCTGATAAATAATTAAATGTTATGAAAGATGAACTTAAATCAATAAAACAAAATGGTGTATGAGACCTTGTGAAACTGTTAGAAGGATGCAAGGGAGTTGGGTGTAAATATGTGTTTAAGACTAATGTGACTCTTATAACAATATTGAACATTATAAGGTTCAATTTGTTGTCAAAAAGTTTACTGAAAAAGATAACATTGATTATAAGAAAACATCTTCACCTATTTATAAAAAAGATTCTTTAAAAATTATTATGGTATTAATAGTTCATTATAATTTTGAGTTACATGGATGTTGTTAACAACATGTTGTTTAAAAAAAATTACTTTACCAAACATGATCAAGTTTTTCATACAAAAATGGTGATGAACATTCACTAAGTATAGTAATAAAAATTCTGTAAAACTTCACTACAAAGCACAGTTATTGTACATTTTACATAATTAGAAAGCAATTACTGTTAGTTTATACATAAAAATATAATCTGTTCATTTAATACTAGATTAAGTGGCCTTGTGCACAAGTGTGTAAGAAATGAGTATGAGATGGCATAAATTATTAATAAAAATGGATCTGTCTCTCTTCTGTGACAAACTGTTGTATGGGCTTATCTTTTAGAGAGACGCGCTGGCTTTGCACAGCTGTATTGGCTTTGTATGGGCCCAAATGAATATGAAATCTCATAAATAACCAATGGAATAGTTATTGGAAATCTTTTTTGCACCCAGGTAAGAGAGAGGCCATGTTTGCAATAAATACAAATGGTTTGCAATTAAAAAACTGAAATCCGTGGCAAAAACAAAAGTCGAGACGGATTTTAATATCTTTAATCTGGTCTAGAAAAATAAAGTCCCAATTTAATCTATTATTTGTTTTAAGTATTATGTTCAGGTCCATTTTAGTATGCACAAATGTTTTGTGTAGTTTACCATTAGGTTTAAAAGTATATTTTGTTATAAAACATAATTAGTGAATTTATTATATTATAGTAACGTATGTAAAATATACTATACTAGTTAATAATGTATTAAAAATTAACACATATATTTAATATTTTTTCATATACTATTTAATTGGTTATGGTTGCACTTCTTTCCATTTCTACAATTTGGTTTCAATTAATTAAGATATTGATTATAGTTTATAAAATTAAAAAGGATAATTTCTTCAGCTAATTGTAAGAAAATCTAATTTAGGTAAAAGAATCTTTTGACTTCATTTTTGTCTAGTTTATATATATATATATATATATATATATATATATATATAACAAAGAATGATATAAATAGAAACATTTTAGGAGTACTTCAATCTTATTACAAGAAGAAAATTTTACAGAACTTACACAAATACCCGGAAAAACATATAAAATCAAGTTAAAAATTATAAAACATCCTCCATTTCAACTTTGGCCTGTTTTTTCTTTCAAAAATAAGAGCAAAGGAAAATGAGAAAGTGGCTCCGAAGAAGATGAGACAGTATGCAGTGAAAACTTGAATGCCTAAGCCTACTTAATTATTTCAACTCTCTCAGGCAGTCAATAAGGTGCAGACACCAATCTGTAAATGTTCTTTGAAACCCAATCCCCTCAAATCTTGCCCAACTTCAAGCTTGCAACTGTACCTATAGAAAAATCTCTCTGACCACCCTCAAAGATGACCTTGTTCCTATACATCCAAATAACCTTAGTAAGTGCTAGCCACATCTCTCTCCACATACGATTAATTTGTGGACTCAATCCAGTAAGATACAAGCTGAGAAATTGACCAGCTATATTGTTACCTGTCACCAAAAACAATGCTGTCCACTTATCACACTTGACCCATAGTCTTTGTGCAACCTCACCTGATAACATAATATGTTGAATAGATTTCGCATCCTTGTTGCACAAAGGACATAGATTATACGGAAGCCTAAACCCTCTATTTTCAAGATTAATTTTAGACGGTAATCTATCTATCAAAACCCTTAAACCAAACACCTTAGTCCAATAACCAGATTGTACTGTGTAAGTCTTGGTCTTCTCATCTACCCAACACCACCTATCAAATGAATCACCCTCAAAACAACAGGATTGATGATTTTCAAAAGTTGTTTTTCCAGAAAAAAAAAATTCTATGAGAAAGAAACTTAAGTATGAGTCTTTTCCTTTCTATATGTTGAGTCCCAAGTTAGTGTTACGATAGGTAGTTTATCATATAATTGATGTTCTTACATGCACACATTTTAATAGACATTTGCCTTAATTTAATCACGTGTATGAAAGTTACGAAATCATTTAATAATAATAATAATATTCATTGAAAGAATAATATATTAGGATTTAGGGTATATTAGAAATATGAAATGTTACAAATCAATCATTTGCAATAAATCTATAATTTAACTTTTATCAATTAAATATTTATGACTATTTTTAGAAACAAAGATATTTAAGTTAAATATAATTTATTTGAGAGATAATATATATATATATACATATATATAAATATACATATATATATATATACATATTTAAATATAAAGAAAGATATTAAATAAAAAATTATTAAAAATAAAATTATTAAAGTAAAGTAAAGTAGAAGAAAAAAATATTTGAATATATAATAAAATAAAATGATTAAAAACATTATAATAATCTATTCATGTTAAGTATTCTTGAAAATAAAAATTTAAGTAAGCTGGTGAAGTTTGAATAATATTTAATAATTAAAAATTAAAATTAGATTATTGTTGTTAATATTATTATTTTATAAATTTATTTTATTATTATTACTATCCTTGTTTTGAGATTTGCATGGAGGCTCTAAGAAGATAAGAGGAGAAGGTTATAAACAGTATAAGCTAAGTTCAAGAGGGATGAATTTAATAATCAATTTTTTATTTTTTATTTTTGCAAAAAACCAAGCTTAGAATGTTCTTTTTTTTTTTAAAAAAACAATTGATTAAAACATTTCAAGTTAGAAATCAACATATTAAAAATTGATTACAATGCATATTGATGCAAAAATAACTTGTTAAACTATTTTAGTTTTGAAGATTAATATGTTAAAAATTGTTCAGCCAATAACATTGAAAGAACACTACACATGAATTAAAGAGAAAGGGAGAAAAGGATCACACTAAAGTTTTATACTGGTTCACTATTTCACAAGAGTTACATCCAGTTTCACAGCTACTCTAGCCAAGATTTTCCTATATGAAGTCTTTACAACACACAAAGACTCCAAGAAAATGACTCTTAAACCCTCCAAGAATGTTCTATCTAACAAGTAACCTATAAGTTACCCTACTGTAATTAGAAACCCTATAATTACAACCAACACTACATAAATAATGAAAATACAAGAAATAATAACACCTGATACATATGCAGTTGAAGTATTTGAGGAAAGAGATGAAGAGGAACATCAAGGAACAAAGACAAGAAGCATGATTAGAAAAAATAAAGAAGGCAAAATAAAGAAGCAAATGAAAGGAATAAAGACTAGAAGACAAATCAAGGCTTTGGAAGAAGTAATAAAAAAATAGAGCATGGGTAGTCTTAGAAAATGCTTAACCTTAGTTAACTTTTGCTAATCATCTTGAATCTTCACACTCCTTCTAGGTCGAGATTTCCATCTAGAAAATGGGTGTCTCCCTTGTACATTTTCATATCATGAATGAAGTACAGAGTTTGCCTTAAAGGTGTCTTGAGAGAATTGAGAGTGTCTCTTCTCTTGCTTGAGTTCTTATCTTGAGAAGTTTTCTCAAGTGATGACTTCCTTTACACTTATACTTGGAGTTTTTGTCTAAGGTGGCATGTTCTTCCATCCCTTCTCCCTTCAATCCATTTAACTTTTTGCTTTTACTTGTTTTTTTTTTTCTACTTGTTCCTTTGAATGCGTCAAATGCTTTTCTTCTTATGTTCATCAATGGTTGCACTTAATCATCATCTTCTTGTATGAGTTTTATTCTTCATCTCCATTGAGTTGATCAAGGTCCTAATTAGCCCTCCACAACCATATCAAGTTGTATCAAGAGCCAAAAGATCAACCAAACTCATGGAGATGATCATCACCATCAATTAAGATGTTCTTGAAAATTAGGATTGAAACCCATTTCGATGAAAGGTGATTCTTACATTTTGTTTGAGTTTTCTTGTTGTCCGAAACATCTTTGGGTTGTAAACAACATGATTTGTGTTTTGTTCATTAGTTTCATCCATTAATTAGGTAATTTTATCCTATTCTTGTGTGGTTCATCCAAAAAAATTTCTTTAGGTATGTGTATGATGTTGATGTTCGATTAATTATGTTCTTATGTTCTTATTGTTTCTTTGAGTTCTTATTTTCTTTCTTGAAGTTTTATAGAGTTTAAAAGTGTTTAATATTGTTTTGAAAGTTTGGTTAAGAGGAAACATGTTTTAGAAGATTGAAAACCTATGAACATTAAGAATCAAGTGTTGTGATCCTCTCATTTGTGGTTGTTCTTTTGAAATTTGGTTTTCAAGAACTAAAATCAAAGATAATTTTCATGGGGTTGCTATCTTGGATGACCGAGACATATATGAGTTGAAAAGTAAAAGAAAATTGTAAAAACAAAACAAAAGAAAAATTACAAAAATTTGCGATCACCAAATGTTTGACAAAAGGTTGTTCATGTGTAGTTAGCCCTAGTTTCTTGAATCAATTTTCATATTGACTTCCTTGGGAATTGTCAAATTGTTTCACTCTTTTTGTGTGGGATTTATTTTCTTGAATGTGTGACTCTGAGGTGTCTTTCATCTCAAAATTTTACGAATCCAATGGGTAAAATTTTTACACTAATTTTTGCCATTCTTTGAGTTTTTTATTTCAAGTTTTTCTTTGAATTTTTATATATAAACTTGTCTTATAATATTATTTTGTGTGTCTTTTCTTGAGTATTTTCATATTGTCTTTCTCAGTCCTTTTTGATTTGTCCAAAATTTTTCTCAATTTTGAGAGTTAGTGCATTTTGAGCCATTGCATCATTCATTTGAGAGATAATATCTCTTGATTGGAATTTGGAGAAATATTATAGGCATTTTTGGATTCTTCTCTTGGGTATTTGAGTGTGGCCAAGACATCCTTGAGTGATTGGTAAAAATTTTGGAGTGTAAATAACTAACCATTCAATTCTTTGCTAGTTTTGCTTGTTTTTTTTGAAATTTTTTTTGTAGTTTTTCTTGAAAATTTTGTAAACATGTCTTTAAGTCACAAGAAGCAAGCATGAATATGGACGGACAACAAATGACCATGGAGGAAATGATGCAAATATTGGAGAGATTGGAGCAAGTAGTGGGCCAAAAGAGAGAAAGAAGAGAAAGGAGATATTCAAGATTTTCCACACATTTTGAATCAAGTGACATTGAAGCTTTCTACCCTAAACATAATAAAAGGGAAAAGAGACAGGAAGAAGACCTTCCATGTGCCTAAGTAGCTCTTCTCATCATATTTTGATTTTTTTCAATGAAATTTGGATGATGGCTTTGGAAACATGTAAAGAGATGCAATAGGTCATGGTTTTAGGTGTATAAATGTGGAGATGAACAAAAACTAGTGTGAAGTTATGCTAACACACTAGCTTCTAGAGTGAGGTTAGACCAACACAACAAGGAGTAGGCCACAAGTTTTAAAGAAATGAAACTACTCTAGAAAGAACGTTGACATGTAGAAGACTTCTAATTTAGAAAAAAAATCATTACTCCAATCAAAGTTAAAATTTACATATCCAAACACTTTTATTTATAGTGCTTTAGACGTATAAGCTTGCTGCACAAGCTACCAAAATTCTCTTCACTCGCACAATGACATGTGGCAACAGTAACACGTGGAGCAAGCTTCAAAATCCTCTTCGTTCACATAGTGATATGTGGCAACGCATTAGATGAGCAAAGCATTAGATGTTATCAAATAAAAAATACTTAGGTCTTCAAGACCATAACTCTAGATACCCAATGATGGAAGAAATTCCTTCATATACATGCATCAATGTGTTATTCTTCTTCCTTGGAGTTTTTGAACATGAAGGGAGCAAAATATTAACAACAATATTATTGAATATATGGGCCCAAATAATGAGATATCACAACATTATGAGACTAATGGGTTTGTTAAACAAAGAGGACAGATGGCAGAAGATCCTCAAGTCATGGGTCCACGGAGGAGCCAAAGGAAACAAGTATCAAATAGGAGAATGGTTGGTTATGCTAACCAATGAGTGCCTGGTGAATTTTTCTCCCTTATTCTCTCTGTGACAAATTATGTTACCTCTCTTTCTCACTGTCTCCTCATCTGTTCTTTCTTTTTCCCTTTGACGCAGGACATGCTGCTGTGAGCATAAATTCCTGATTAATTGTTTTCACCGGATTCACTAATTTCTCTAAATTAGTAGAAAAAGACCTTGCTGAATTTCCATTACGGATTGTACTAGTTATTTGAATCTTGAGACACTGTTACATTTTCTTTTCCCTTTTTCAGTAATAGTGCGTATTCGTTCATAAGCGTTCATTATCAATTTTCACCTTCCAAATTCATGGTTGAATGAAGCATGCAACAATTTATAGAAGCATTTGAACTGAATAAGGATGAAACTGAGATGGATTTATGGCTAAATTCCTTAAATTGATGTTAGCCCAACACTTATGAAGACATATATAAAAGTATCTTGTATAAGATTCATCTAGAAAATCCTTTTGACAAGGTTCAGTAATTCCTGTTCAACCTTTTAGCTTAAATAGGAATTAGTGTAACTTTCTTTTTTCTCATACTCTAATATTTAATTATTAACAAAAATATAATAAAATAAGGAAATAAACACATTCCAAACTTAGAAAAAATTGATTTACTAAAATAATTTACTTAAAAATATAATAAAAAAATGTTATCATATACTTTAATACCATTATAT
>Ga0099825_1007565_pt1 | contig 13184 bp, 8 predicted proteins | sample SiratroredBW_FD_76838 | JGI IMG/M metagenome (GOLD analysis project Ga0099825, IMG submission 76838) | Root nodule microbial communities of legume samples collected from California, USA - Siratro red BW | ecosystem: Host-associated > Plants > Roots > Nodule | place: USA: California | collected... | reverse complement strand
AGTTGTAAAACATGCTATTTAATGAGTTAGTTACATTTTTAAAAGTTTTTTTAAAAACTCTTATTTTATTTATAATATACATGTAATTAGTTATGTTTTAATTTTTTTAAAATAGAAAAATCTTTTGAAATATAATATTAGTGAATGATATATATATATATATATATATATATATATATATATATATATATATATATATATATATATTATTTTTTAACTAATTTTTTATATAGACTAGATATTAGAATAATTTGTAGGTGTTATAATTACAATAAAAATAAAAATACTAGCTACAAGAAAGTTATTTTAAAACATAATAAAATAGGAAAAAATTAATATTTTTGCACAAATCTGTGTTCTATTGTACAATTTTTTAATATGAATCTTATAATTCTTAGAAGAACATTTTTTATACTTTTATTCTATCCAGCTGTAAGTACTTTGATTTTTATATATTTACTCCCTCTTATTGTCCGTACATGACCATTCTTTTTTCATACTGATAAATTAAAGTTGTGTTTTGAAAATTAATTTAAAAATTAAAAATTGGTCATCACTCAAACTAGACACTAAAATGAAAAAAATCTATTATTTTACTAAAAAACTTAATTAATTTTAAAAACATTAAATATATTTTCAGTTAATTGTTCCATTTTTCTTTTTTAAAAGGTCTACATTGAAAATTAATCCGATTGACATTAACCATTGTCAAATTGCAGAAAAGATGTTAAAATTGAGTCAAACACTCCCTCCTTTGACTTTAACTGATGCAAAATAGAGAGTTAAGATTGGTTGTAACTCCAAAGAAAGCAAGAAGTTACACAATTGGTGACTTGTCTGTATCTGTACTCTCTCTTCTTCTCCCAAATTTCTTAACCAATCAAAAGCTATATACCAAAGTGAAGTGTTTGATTTACCCTATCATTTACAAGGAATATGATAATATATATAAAATATTTAACACTCCATCATTACATTATTTTAAAATACATCAAAACACTGTTCTTGTTGCTTTGAATTGTATCTTTTGGGTTACCATCTCAGTACTAATTTGCTAACAGGAAAATAATTTGAAAAACTTAACTTTCCTGATAAATACTTTCTTAATGAAATACCCTTTAACTCATTTCTTTTACATGGCTTTCTTTGATGAGTCTCACAGCCTCTTCAATGATCTCCTTTCTTAACTTTATAGTTTTTAATAAATTTTAACCAATAACAAAAATCTGCATATATACTTTTTACACTTTTTTTATACATATCTATCAGTAAACTACTGCATATAATAAAATAGTTAGTGTTTTACAAGATGATGAAACAATTTATCCATATTCATACTTAATATTTGATTGTGTTTTAAACACAACTATTTTTACATCTGTTAAGAAAAACAGTTTATGTATCCAATGTGAAGCAGGATTTGTTTTGTCTTTGGATGTTTAAAGAGGTAATTATGAGGCAAAGAGGAAGAGTGTGAAGAACATGAGATAAATAAAGTAATAAGCCCCACTCATAATATGCTTAATGTTTGATATTGATGTATGCTAAGCATTGGTGAAGAAAAACAATATAATAAAACATTGTCGGTGGATTCATGGATTTTTGATGTACTGCCAAGCTAAGCTAAGGTTGACACTTTTTTACACCAACTCTTCTCTCTCTATCTCTCTCTGTACAGCCTAAGCTTAAGCTTATCCCTCCCCCACCCCACTTGTTGCCTCTGACCTATGTTATAGCCAAGAGGGGTGAGAGAGAAAACAAACACCAACAACAAGCATCAAGAGAAGTTAGAGAGAGAAAAAAGTTGAGTGAGTTTAGAGAGATAGAGGGGAAGAAGAAGATGATGAACGGGGACTCTCGCGGTGCTCTCGAGGCACAGTACATAAGGAGGCATCACAGACATGAACCAAGGGAAAACCAGTGCACTTCTGCTCTTGTTAAACACATCAAGGCCCCTGTTCACCTTGTTAGTTAGCCTTTTCCACCTTACCTTGTTGGACCGATTGTGTTGTAAATTGGGTGTCTTTGGTTGGTGGGTCTGATTTGCTTGATGGGGTGGGATGAAGTTCTTTCCTTTTTCTTTTTCCTTTGTTTGTGGGAGATCTGTGAGGTTTTGCTTGTTTTGGGGTGTTTTCTTGAGTTTCTAATTTTGTATGCTTATCTGGGTGTGTTTATCTTGGCATTTTTCTTTTGTTTTTTGTCTTTTTCTTGGAGATGGGTGCCTAACTGGCTGTTCTTGATTTTGGGTTTGTCAAAGTTGGATTTTTAGTCCGGTGGTTGCTGTTTTTTCTATTGGGTTTTGACAAGATTTTTAATTGCAGTTCAAGTTGCATGTGATCACGATTGCAGTGGCCATGAGTTGTAGCCTCTTCAAAAACTGACTTTGGTCGAGATGCAATTGCAGTTGTGATGCAGATGCAGTGACTTCAGAAATCTTGACACCGCATTTTTGACTGCAATTGCATGCAGTGATTTAAAAAAAAAAAAAAGAAAAAGAATTTGAAGTTGCAGCCAAAATTGAAGTTTTTTTAAAACCATTTATCTTTGTTATGAAATCAGCTCTTGGGAAGGGTGATTTTCGTTTTACTGGGAGGTTTTCACAGTTTTATCTGTCATACTAATTTAATTGATTTTATTTTTGTGTTTGTGTATTTGTTTAACAAGTCTTCCACAAGTTGGATTTTTCAGCTCATGAGATGTGAGTTTTTTGTTTGGTTTTGGCAAGATTTTGAAAACAGTGCGGCTTTGTCGCCATCTTTGCTGTTGTGAAAAATATGATCAATGCTGCAGCAATTGCATTGGTTGATGGAGTTGCGGTGATTTCAAGAATCTTGATGCTGTGGTATACACTGGAATATAATTGCATGTGGTTGCCATATCTCAAAAATCTTGATGCAGTGACATCATTGTAGTTGCATGTGGTTGCAATACCTCCAAAAACCTTGATGCTGCAGTATTGGTCACAATTGCGGTGGAGATTTTGCGGAAATTGTAGTGTTTTTAAAACCTTATATTTTGGTTGAAAAATCAGTTTTGGGGGAAGGGTAATCTTCCTCAAATCTGGTCTTGTTTAAGATTGTCCTATGGAGTTTGATTTTTGAAGATCGTGTTTTTTGGTGTGTGTGGATTTGTTTGTCAAGATTTTTGGATTTTTCATCTCATGACGCTAGTTTTAAATTGTAGTTGCTGGTGCTGCTTTGTCACCTTCCTTCTTGTTGTGGAAAATTGTAGGCAAATATGGTTGCTGCTGATGAAATTGTAAGGATGATGCAGTTGTGGTGAATTAAAAAATCTTGATGCTGTGACATGGGCTGTTGGGGATCCAATAACTCCAAAAACCTTGACTCTGCAGTGTCAGCCGCAATTTCAGTCACAATGCGGTTGTAGTGACTCCAAAAGCCATGACACTGCGGCTGAAATTGCGGCTCTTAAAACCTTGTGTTTTGGATAAGCCTTTTGGGAGAAGGGTAGTCATCATTTTATTAGGAGGTTTTGTTTGAGGTTTTATGTTACGTTATTTCTGAAGATAAAAAAAGACACAGTAACCTGATTAGAGGTTTTTCTTTTGTGTGTGTGGATTTGTTTGTCAAGTTTTTGTGAATTAATCCTTATGGTTAATAGAGGGTGTAACCGGAAAAGGATGGAAATTTGAATGCCCGTTTGAGATGACATAATGCCCTTTAATTCTTTGTTTTTTTGCATTACATCTAGTAATGTGTAACATTCTTAACTTTTACCAGATTATCAACCAATTTAATTCTTTTTATGGATTTTCGATGAAGGTTCAGTGTCATGAAATTGAAGAAATAAGTATATGTGATGGCATGTTTTGTTATTTGCTGGATTTTAACAGTATAGGAAAAAAATTATTGACTGATGTTGTTCTTTGTTTCCCTTCTCAGGTGTGGTCACTGGTTAGAAGATTTGATCAACCCCAGAAATATAAACCATTTGTTAGCAGATGTATCATGCAAGGGGACCTTGGCATTGGAAGTGTTAGAGAAGTGAATGTTAAATCTGGTCTTCCAGCAACAACAAGTACTGAGAGGTTGGAACAACTTGATGATGAAGAGCACATTCTTGGCATCAGGATTGTTGGAGGTGACCACAGGCTGAGGGTATGATCCTTTTGTTCCTATATTTACCTTGTTACTTAATTTCTTTTTCTTCATATGAAATCTGGAATTTTTTTGAGTAATGAAATCCCACTTTTCTTTTAATAATTATAAATTTGTTTTTTAATCCTTTGAGCCTTGTTTACTCAGTTTAACTTGCAGCTCTTTAATCAAAAGAAATATTTCATTGTGGTAATTTTGGCCAGTTTTAGTCTCTGAGATGAAAGCAATGGTTACCAAGATGAAATGCCATTGTTTGTTTGAGTTTGGATGATGTGCATGCACTCAAGTCAAGCTAAACAACTAAGTTTGTCATTTCATTTCCTATGCTGTTATGTTGTATCTGAGAGATGCATATGGTAGCTCTATTACCAGCTATAATAATCATGTTATGTGGAATTTGCAGAACTATTCTTCCATAATAACAGTTCATCCAGAGGTGATTGAGGGGAGGCCTGGAACAATGGTGATTGAATCATTTGTGGTGGATGTGCCTGAAGGGAACACCAAGGATGAAACTTGTTACTTTGTGGAGGCTCTGATCAGGTGTAACCTTAGCTCTCTTGCTGATGTCTCAGAGAGGATGGCAGTCCAAGGCCGAACCGATCCCATCAACCATTAATCATGTCTAGGGGAGAATGAAGATGGTTTATGATCCATTGCTCTCTGATCCTAGTTCCAGTGTGAACATTGGTTGGAGTATTCCTTCCATGTTCCCAGAAAGTTTTGGAAGTTTTTTTCCTGTGTAATGGATACAATTCCCCTACCATCCCTCACAGGTTTTGTAAGATGAGATTCTGGGCCTAATGAGCACATGGGATGGGTGGGGCAAGTTTTTACCTGCTCTTTTCTTCCTGGATTTTGTGAATGGTGGTTTGCTACTACAGTTGTTTTGTAAATATTTTTGTTGGGACAAAAACAGTTTCTGCAGTCTTTCAATTTCATGTTTAGTTGCAACTTTAGCCAGATTTATGTGCTGGCACAAGAGAATTCCAAATAGTGGATACTGCCTTGTTATTTTCTTCTATAAGTAGTGTAGCTTTTGTAAGTTATCTATTCCACCTTTCCCCTGTTCAGGACTATGTTTTGACAATCAATCAAGTTGTTTGTGCTTCTTGCTCTCCCTCGGTATCATGTAACTTTGAGGAATTTCAAACAAAGGTTTCTTCATGCACTTACTTTGAGGACCTTCTAAGCAATACCTTTTAGGTTCATGCACCTTGCTTTGAGCAAACTTCAAAGATATAGTTTTTATTCCTTGCAAGTGCTTTCCAATTCAACTTAAAATCTGCACTTTATGGGGGAGAGTAAAAATGCTATTTATAAGAAAAAGGGTTTAATGCAATACGTGGATCCATTAGGCTTCTCTAATCTTCTTACTTGAGCATACAAGGCAGATATAAAAAGGATTATAGAGTTGAAATATAATCTGAAAGTTGTGGAGAAAAGGATTGAATTTGCAAGGAAATGAAATTCTGTTGGTACTTTTTTTTCTCATGTTTGTATGTATTTGTACAATTGTTCATGAATGTCACTTTCATCATGAGATAATATTGCATTAAATACCCTGTGAAGTTTAACTGAATCACGTTTGTAAGTGTTGTGCCTGAACCTTGAAGTTGAGGTAAGACACAACCAATCAATATTGTAGATGTTTTAATGCTCAAGTCACTGTTTATGTTGTTGAAGAAACAGTGCTTAATAGTAGTAGATTGCATAATTGATGTGGCTTTAGAAGCCAAGGTGAGAGCAGTATAGTTGTCAATTACATTACCACTTTTGGAATATAGAGTCTTGTATTGAGCTAAGAGACAAATTCTGCACATTAAAGTGCTATAGAAGTAGTTTGCAAAAGCATTAATCCATGGTTAACTGCTAGTATCACAGTACAACTCAATCTATTTATCTATTTATAACATAAAAGACACAAATTCTGGTGTAGACATTTCCATTGCTTGATTGATATGTAAATATATCAACATTTTTCATTGATGTCACATCTTGGTTTGGTTCTTTGTTTTCTTTTCTAATAGTGACAATGTTTCCTTCAATAATTTATCTTTTTTTCTAGATCTGCTGTTTGTTATATAATATTTCTTTTGTCATTGTACTTCAATTATTCAATTGAATAAGTGTTGATGACTTATTTTTTCCCTTTCATTGACTATGTATTACAAATATAGGAAAAAGGGTAGTAAGGTTTACAAAGATTCCTCAAAGGAAAAAAAGTTTACAGATAAGGAAAAGTGTATCAGTTTGTTAGGTGGTGACTCAGTAGATGGAAACATTTAAACCAGTGGCAATCTATGATTTGCATAAGCTTAACAAACACATGCAACTTTATTAAGAAAAATGTTCTGTCGGTACTTTAGCCATCAAGTGTTCATTTTCCCCTTCCTTTTGCATTATATTTATGATTTCAAATTAAATGACCAAATGATAAAATTTATGGAGACAGAAGGAAATATTATATATATATATATATATATATATATAATGATTTGATGATAAAATTTGTAAACACAATTTAAAAAAATACACCTTAAATCACAATAAAAAAGGATAAATTGGTTAAATAAAATGCCTTATATAATAAAAAAATTTCTACTTGAAAGCTTTGATAAAGAGGATAAGACAAGAAATTTCAATAATTACACTGAAACAATATATATCAAGATAATATAATCAATATGAAAAGAAAGATGCATATATGTTTAGTTTGATTTAGTTAGAATTTAGATCTAAATTAATATGAGTAACCTTAGCTAGATTGTTCCACCATTTGTTTGAATTATTCAATTATAAGAACATCTATGTAATTAGTATAAGAAAAATATTCTTGAACATTCTTCAACAAGAACAACACGTATTAGAACTCAAATACATGTGAACACACCACACAATATAAAAGGAAAGATTTTAAGATAGGAAAAAGTATTACCTAGAGTGACAAATATTCTCAAAAGAATTGCAACAAATAACATAGAACACTTTTGATGATCTTAAACAATAATATTATTCAAAATGTAACAGATGATTCTTCAAAAACTTTTTCTTCAGAAAACAACTAAAATTCTTTTATATGTATTAAGAAGAGAGAGTTTTAAGAAAATCATAAAATGCTTACCTTTTTAAAGAAGTTTGAAAAATATTGTAATTACTAACCAAGAGAATGTATCATATTTAGTTATAATTAATTATTATGTTTTTCATGTAACACAACAACAACAAGTATATTGAAACAACATAATTAATTATTTAGTATTTATAATCAATTATTATCAATTATTTGTGAAATTCTGAATTCAAGTTGTGATCGACTTAATCAGCTATTATTACTTGAGATAATTGATTTTAATCGCTTAACATAATTAGTTAAATTAGTTATTATATTAACAAAATGTAAGTTTGTTCAAAATTATTTTAAAAGTTTAGTTAGTACTTTACATTGAAGGTGTAGTCATCAACAAAATAGTGCATTCATTATCCAGATGTAATTATGATCGCACACAATATTGACATCGACAAATAAATACATATTATGTATGTTATGTTACCTTAAGTTAACAATTATAATAATAATAATAATAATAAAAAAGTCATTTGCATGTTACACTATGATTAATATATATTCCCTTTTTCTTCCATCTCATTCTATCTAATTTTCTTCTTATCTTTTTATCTCTTTCTTTATCACATATATCATATTTTATCTCTACTTTTGCTTATTGTTTTTTCTTATCACTCTTATCCCCGCCACCCAAAAGAAATAAAATTAACATTTTTCAATATATTTTATTATCATTGACATAAATTTGTTGAAAATTACATGTGTGTGGATGTTGATCATTATCTTTGGTTATTTATTTACACACACTCAAACTCGATTCCGCACTCAATTTTCAGTGAATTGTGTATCACTTGCTAACTTGAGTAAGTCTGAATAATTTATGCCATAATCTGCTCTGAGAATTTCCTTCATATATATATTATTACAGGTGCACTCTAATTAAATAGTGTTTCTGACATCAAACCTTATGTGAAAGATGGAGAAGAGGATGTGAAGTAAAATGATGTTATAACCATAGACAAGATATTCTATGTAACATAAGATTGTTTTTTGTCAAGCTAGATTGTTAGCAGCTTGAATTTGAAGAATATATTTCATAAACAATCTCGACTTTACATTTTTATATGCTCTGATGAAGCCAACAGATGCTACTCTTGCAAATGGTGAAACCTGGTAGAACAATAATTTGTTGGAGAATGTTGTGTCAATGTTCAGTAACTTGCATGGTACTTTTCATCACATTGTTATGTATCTGTTCTTCTAACTCTTTTCATACCAAAGAAGAAACTATTTCAGGTGAAGATTGCAGCTTGCAAAAAGGGTATTCAATGATCCCCAAGTAACTTGGTCATTCTTTAATTTGGCCTAAAGTTCCCTTCATTAGCATACTCCATGTGTTGATATACAAGAGCATAATAGCTAGAGAAGAAAAACGCTTCATGCTTTTGGTTATGTATCTAATTACCAACGATCATTGCATGAGCATTCTCCATTCATGAAATGGTGGAAACGGCCACCGTCTCTGAGGAAAATCTCGCGGTTTCGAGCCAGAGAAATGTACTTTGCTGATGTGTGACAGTCTTGACAAATTCTTGTGTTCTTCACTACCCTGATGGGAGATCCATCCTTAATATTCATCAGTCCATATGTCATTGCCAACTTCTCTGTGTGACTCAGCAGAACCTTTTCCTTTTCCTTCTCATCAATGTTCTGAAGTACACAATGTGTATCAGGTACATATCCCAGCTTTTTTATCTCAGAGACTAACTGATATAACTCAAAATATATTTTTCCTTCTTCTGGATGTGATTCCCCTTCTGCGGAGAACACATGAATAGTTTTCCTAACTTGTGTCCAACTCCAAACATTTGGAATTTTCACCCCCATAGCAGTCATTGAGTCTTTAAGACGCTCCACGTCTCCCCATCTTTCAAAAGTGGAATATATGTTCATCATCAATACATAGTTAGCAGAGTTATATGGTTCCAATCTGAAAAGATTCCTTGCTGCAACCTCTGCTATCTTAACGTCTTTGTGAATTCTGCATGCTGAAAGAAGAGAACCCCAAATACTAGCATCTGCCTTTTGTGGCATGGCGTGGATGAAATCCAAAGCTTCATCAAGAAAGCCAGCTTTTCCAAGAAGATCTACCATGCAAGAGTAGTGCTCAATGGTTGGAGTAATATTGTAGTGTGTCTTCATGCTGTCAAAGTGCTTCCACCCTTCCATAACTAAACCTGAATTCTTGCAGCCAGATAGAAGAATGGTGAAGGTTATAGCATCAGGTATGATACCGCTTTTGCACATGCTGTCAAAAAGAGTGAATACCTCTTCACTACGGCCATAAATAGCATATCCCATCATCATGCAATTCCAACATGGTAGTGTTTTCTCCTGTATTTTGCTGAAAACTTCATAGGCTACTCTTAGTTTTCCTCCCTTACTATACATGTCAATAAGGGCTGTGGCCACATATATGTCATCCACAAACCCATTTCTCATACAAAAGCCATGTATCTCTTCACCTTTCTTTAACAGTGAGGGACCAGCACAAGCACGGAGTAAGCTGCAAATGGTGGTAGAGTTAGGTTTTACATTTTCTTCTTGCATTTGGCTGAAAAACTGCAGGGCATCCATGTACTTCTCATTTTGACAGCAACCTGATATCATAGCAGTCCAGGACACCACATTAGGTGTTAATCCCAAACTCTTGATCCTATTCATCAAGGCCAAAGCTTCCTCGCTGTGGCCCCACATTGAATAACCTGAAATCAAACTATTCCATGTCACCAAATCAGGTTTTATCCCTTCCTCCCCCATCTGCTTCAATAGATTTTCCGCATTGTTAAACAAGCCCTTGTAGGTGTAACCTGATATCAATGAATTCCAAGCACAAATGTTTTTGTTCTTGGAATGATGAAACACTGCTTCAGCTTTATCTAAGGAAATATTCTTAATATACATATCCACTAAAGAAGTACAAACATAGGCATCATAGTCAAGGTTGCTTCTCATTATGTAGCCATGGATTTCTTTCCCCAGATTAAAGCAACCCAATTCAATAACTGCTTGCAGAGCACTAGTTATTGAACATGAATCTGGCTTGAAGTTGGCATTTTGCAGGCTCCGGAAATTGGTGAGAACCATTTCATACGATCCCTGAAGAAGATGGCCAGACAAAACAGAATTCCAAGTTATAATGTCTGGTTTGATGCTGGAAGACTGCATTTTCCGGAGCATATCCCACGCATCATTCAAACAGCCATTGATTGCATAACTCGAAATTATTGAGTTCCAAGATGCCAGGTTATGATCCTCCATTGAATCAAAAGCTGCTCTAGCTAGGTCAAGTCTATTGTTCCTAGAGTACATGCTAACTACAGAATTGCAAATTGAAGTATTTGACACTCTTCCAAATTTTATAACATACCCATGAAGCTGCTTCCCTTCGTTGAGAGCTCTCAACTTTCCACATGCTTGCAGCAGTTTGACTATGTTTCCATCAGTGACTTTGGCAGAAGCACATTGCATTCGACGGAACAATTCTAAGGCCTTCTCCCACCTCTCACTCCTCAAGTTTGCCATAACACTTGTATTCCACAAGAAATCTTCTTGAAGTGGGGTCTCATCAAACACTTGATTTGCCCTATCTATTCCCAAGCACTTCTCATAGAGATTGATCAATGCACAACTCAAGTGTACATCAACATGGAAGCCTTTCTTAACCAAACAAGCATGAACTTCCATCCCAAGCCACAACTCTGTCAAAGCCAAACAAACTTTCAGAACAACAGTGAGAGCTTTACTGTCAAATTCTACTCCTTTATTATGCAATTCCTTGAACACCTCCAGAATCTCATGTGAGTCACCTCCAAAACTAGCAAACTCCTCCAGAAAAGAATTCCATAAAAGGTAATTCCTAGAAAAACCCACAAAGAAAACCTTTGTTGCTGACACAAAGTCTCCAAATTCCAAGTAGTTTCTCATCATGCTTCCATCCATTGTCACTGAGCTCCTTCTTTTTGGCATTTTCACCATCTGGGCATGCAATTCCCTCACGGAATTCAAAGTCTTCAACTCACCCAAGTTATCAAAAGGAGAGAATTTTGGTGAGGAAAATTGAGGAGAAGAAACCAGCTGGGGTTCTGACATTCCTAGAGAAACTGAAGTGGGTGAATGGCTTCTGGGTTGCATGTGGGTTTGTGGGTTCTGAACAACATAGGGATTGAGATGGTGAAAAGGTTGTACTAGGTTGTCCATTAAACTATGGCTATGAAAGGCGATGCAAAGTGTCATTGGAGTGTAGTTTCAGTGATGAATGGAAGGGACTGTGGCATTCTAAGAGAGCTCTAGCTGATGCATAAACTTCAATTATCTATTACAAATGTTTTCATGTCTTGCTGATAGAAAGTTGTGACCACGTGGGATGCAAAAAAGAAAAATGTTGATAAGGTTTATCCTTATAAATGAATTTTTTGGAAGGATAATGTTACCCTTCATTCGAATTAGTTGGTGCCACCCATCAAAGATAGTTTTCCCAGAACCCATCCTTTTGGGCCTCTTGATTTTTGGGTTCTTTTTTTGTGTTTCCAACTTAACTATACTCACGTTAGATCTTGGTCTTCACCCCTTAATTTGAACTTGTACCCCAAAATTTTTCAAAATGATTATTTTATCCTTCTTTTTAAAGTGATTTCTAGATTACTTGTTTTGAAATTTTTTCCAAAATATACTTTCTAAAATTTATGAATTATAATCCAGAACACATTTTCCAGGACCGGATAAGATTTTCAGAAAAGTTTTCTAAAATAAGATTTTCTGGAAATACTGTTTTTGGAAATGTGTTTCAAAATAAACTTTTCAGAGAACATATTTCCAGAAAATGCGTTCTAGAATTTTTAATGTTTTCCTTCTCTTATTCTTCTTCTGCGATGGTGATGATGCAGCAGCAATAACAGTGATGGGTGGAATGAAATGAGGTAGAAACGAACATAGCAATTAGGTCATTTCATCCAATGTGGGGGTGCAGGTTTGAAAATGGGGGAGTGCAGGAAGTAATTACCCATCTTGAATTACCTTATTTGGCACCACTTCTTAGGTAATAGAAATAAAACTATAATTTATATTAGAAGATAGTTGTTCTCTTCTAAATTTGAAACTATTTTGTTAAGATTGATCCCATGTTAAGATTGCTCTCATGATAACAGTCAAGCAAGTAAAAGGAAAGGAGAGAAAGAAGAAAAGAGTCAGAGGAAAGGAAAACAAAAAGATTGTGTTTCATAAGGAAAACAGAAAAACGGTTAACAAATGCGAAAACAACAATCGCTAAGCGAAAAGAACATGCAACCCATGGAGAAAGCGGATAACGTGAAAACTTTATCAGGTCTAAGTCTAGCATGTCAACTAAGATATTATAATTATCCTGAAATGAAGCGTCCACAGCGCAAAAATATTGAACAGTAATGGACCATGAGTAAGTGGATGCCGAAAGGTACTCAATATACAGAGAAAATCATAACTGAAATGGCTTTGATCAATCACTAATCTTTATTGAGCATGGCAAAACCTTCTACGTCAGTTTCTTTTATTCATTTTGCGCATTTCATCGATCTCAATCAGTAACAAAGGATCTTGCTACCAGCTTATCTGCCTGCAGTATCTTTGGCCAACCTGACACAAAGGTTTGGTAAAGAGAAACACAATCGTGGCATAGGATTAATGTAAAGGTTCAGACAAGACAACAATGATCTACTGGATATTGGGCATTGACCACGTTGCTGCTTTGACTTCAAATATTGCATAATTACTTTCTTTTCATAAATGTACGCTGCATCAATGAAAGAGAAACATTAGAAACGTATATTATATTTGTATAGGCATCAACATCATAATATTTGTTCCTTTTATCGATTGTTACACTTTAGAGCAAAATATATCAAAAGATACACTCATCAAAACTTATTACAAGAGACTTTGATATCATTATATAAAATGTATTT
>Ga0099825_1007563_pt1 | contig 13191 bp, 6 predicted proteins | sample SiratroredBW_FD_76838 | JGI IMG/M metagenome (GOLD analysis project Ga0099825, IMG submission 76838) | Root nodule microbial communities of legume samples collected from California, USA - Siratro red BW | ecosystem: Host-associated > Plants > Roots > Nodule | place: USA: California | collected... | reverse complement strand
CATAAATTAAATTATAAAAACAAATATTTCAAAATTTTTTCTTATAATAAAAAGTAAAAAAAATAATTTATAGCTATAAATAATTTTTTATAATTTATGATAAAAATAAATATTCCAAAAAAAATTCCTATAATAAAAAGTAAAAAAAATTAATTTATAGCTATAAATAATTTAATTTATGATAAAAACAAATATTCCAAAAATTTAGTAGCAAAATGCCTAGGATCGAGGTTGAGACCCTTAAGTGTAAAACTAAGGTAATAACCACCACTACACCACAGCAGCATGTTGTACCACCCACAATACAAAATTTCTTTTAAATACATTGCGGGTTGTAAAACCTGCAATGTATTTAAAAAAAATTTTATGTTGCGAGAACCCGCAATGTATTTAAAAAAAGTTTTATATTGCGGGTTGTACAACCCGTAATGTAAAAGGTGCAGAAAATATAATTGCGGGTTATACAACCCACAATGTGTTTATTTTTTAATTGTATTGCGGTTTGTACAACCCGCAAAGTAGAAAAAAATAAATGACATGAAGGCTATTTTCGTCTTTTAATCAAGGCTAAAATGGAAATATTTTTAAATTATGGAGGTGCAGGAAGTCACCATGGAGGTGCAGGAAGAATCACTCAGAGAAAAGTGTGATTTAGATTAATTTGGATAAAGAATTAGTAGCATTCAATCAAATCTATCAATTTTACATAGTTTGTCTGTAGTCGAACTTCATTTTGGAGAAAATAAAAATGGTTGAAAATAATTTGCATGCAAGTTAGAAAATATTTCGCCAAATTTTGATACTGTTTTTAAAATGTATTAAAATCACTAAATTTCAAAATCAGTTTTAACGCATGCTTATCCTGGAATTTTACTTGGTCTTTAATTTCTGGTATATTACCTCACCAACAAAATATAATGTCACAATTGATTTTATGTATAGATTATTGCGAGACTGAGAACAACTTAAGTCTGATCCTTCATCCTCTCAGACCAATTAAAGAGATAAAATAAGATAGAAAAAATAAAAAATAAGAACAGGCACATCTAATAGTAAGAGAAGTAAAGAGGTTAACTAAATTTGAAAACTTAATGGCAAAAGTATACACTATTATTCTCAATATTCTGACTTAAAAAGTGAGTTTTGGTTCAACAGAAAATGAGGAAAATAGTAACTTGAAAGCATATTCCCTTTTCACTCTGTTTCTCGGATAGATAAGCTTGTAGCCAGATACATAGCTCACAAAGTAAATCGCTTTTTTAACACAAGCATCTTTTACAAGTCTCAATACCTAAATTTTTTTCACTCTGTTCTCATGGAAAACAATTATAATACAAATAACTCCATAGAAACTACAAAATCATTTCAAATTGTTCAATAAAGGCCATGTCAACTTTGGTCATGCGTATGACATTTATAACTCATGCCTCGTGTGGTTGTGTTCACCTAATTGTTCTTTCACTAAAAATGAAAACGGAATCGGTCTGTACGGTCTCCTTACTTTTCCTATTTAGCGAGAAAACAATAAATGAAATACATCATTGGACGTAAAAAATAATTGGTCTTCCTAGACCATAAATAATGGACAGATTCTGGTGCCGTAGACATCTTACTAATGCATTTGTAAGAGGTGCCTAAACTATGACAGCCTATAACTGAGCAACAAGGAGTTCGTTCCACGTATCTGGAATACCAGGTAGGCACCAATGCAAACAGTCACTTGAATTAAGAGTACCTCTAAGAGTGTAGCGTGACATATGAGCCTCATCTCTCAATTGCGAAAGAGCAGTTATGTCCAGTATCTTAATCTTTGTACCCTTTAGAGCACCTTCAATAGTTGTATCAGTAGACCCTTCTTGCATGATCTCACTTCCATTGCTTAATGGTATGGTGTTATCACAGCTTCCACCAGTGTTCCAATCTCCATTGAAGAAATGCCTAGGAGATATAGTCCTGAAGAAAGCTTTGAGCCGAGGATGCGACACAAGTTGCAAATCAAGCCATCTGACTATACTGTAGATTGTGAAGTTTTTGGCATTTGCAATTACTTCAAACTGCTTGTCTTCATTTGGCTTTCCATTAATATGCATTATCCATCTGTTCGCAGTGAGCTTCCCCCGGTTCCAGTGGTGTCCTGTATTAAGAACCAAAACGTCAAAGCGATGGAGGAAACGACTCATGAAAGCTGGGGGCCGGTCTAAATGCATGGCAACGTCTGACAGTTTGTCTGAGATATTAAGGGGCTGCAAATCACTTAAGCTAGCTGACCAATAATATAAGATGGTGGTATTAGTCTTGGGAAATCTGTAAGCCCAACCATCTGGACGAATAGCTCCTCGTGCTTTTACTAAACCATACTCCCATCCCACATTTTGAACCTCTGGGCTCTCTTGCCCACCAGTGGCCATACACATTAGAGATTGAAATTGTTGCCGGCCCAGTGAATCTCCTATGAAAGCAATTGTTTTGTCCTGCATCCTACATTCCACATTAGTATCAAATACCACTTACTAAATACTATTTAGGATCCGATCGAACAAATTTTTATATAAACACTTGTAGAAAATAAATAAGAAAAAAATGATGTGTTTTTTCGTTAGTTAAAATTAGTTTATGCATAGGAATAAGAATTTAGAAAACTATATGATAGAGTTTTTACATGTGTAATTTTAATTTATGGAGAAGATCATCCATTCTTTCTCTCCGACAAGTGTTTCCGGAGAAGTTTATCTAAACAGATCCCTAAATTGAAATTCACACAGTTCCGTTATATTTTTTAATCCAAAGAAAAACAGAAAAAGTAAAGACAAAATTATTAGAAATTCTGATTTAACCAAACACAAAAAGTACAGACCTAATAAATAAAATGAAGATTAAAATGATGCAAGGTTATTTATGATTGACATAAAATCAGAAAGCTTTTAAGAATATTTACATATAAGCAATTGAATAAACGTAGCAGGCAGATAATTTTTTTTTTAAAGGTGTGTTATTAAGAACTAGATCTAAGAAGAAGAAAGGATTATACCTACTTTCTCAAGAATGCAGACCGGTCAAACTCTCGCATTTCACAAATTTCTGGCTGCCAGCGGTATCCCTCAAATGAGAAATCTGGTCGTTCTGTCATTCTACATGACCACATTGAGGATAACCATTGCTTACAGTTGAACCCAGAATACAGGGGTCTCCTGCTGTCGGCAACCCACTTACCCTTGGCATAATTACAAACTGCAAAAGGAGAAATTCAATCAATACTAAACCCAACCAGTGAACTTCGTTGAACATACAAGGCTTAAGCATATTAAACCAGGAGAAGACATAGAATCTGCAAACTATTTGCTAATTCTCTGGGGCATTAGTTAGAGTAATGTGGCCAATGTCACCAGTTAGAAAGTCTAGATTGTACTAGTAAACATGTAACTACAAAGAAGAAGCTAATCTCTGGACTAAAACCATTAGCACTCTTCTGGTAAGATAATCGTCTAACAAAATAATAAACTGAGAGTGCTACTTTATGGGTAAAATGTTCTTACAACTCAAGTTTCAGATATTCTAAGATACAATATCAATAATCAATTGTGGGGAAAAAATCTGAATAACATGAGGCACCTAAAGGGTATTGCCCAAAGATAATAAAATCCTGCATAAATTTTGATCAAATAGAAAAGCGTATATAAATACTAATTAAACATAAAATCTCTAAAAATAATGAAAGATCTTTAAAATAATACGAAAACTAAATTCTAAGATAATATAACTTCCCCAAAAATACTATAGCCTTTCAATATGCGTAATCCATTCTGAATCAGGAGGAGACTGTAAGAGTTTAACCTTCTGTTTTTTTTTTTTAAGATCTCAAAATACTTCCCAAAATATATGAAGTTATTCAACAAAGTTTAAGACTTGAAAGTAGAATTCAACTTCTAGGGTGAGGTTGCAAAAAATCATGAATATCATGATAGTGGAAGTAATACTTACTCAATAACCTGAGAAAGAGAAAGAAGAAAAAAAAATTGCTCCAGTCAAACAACTTATGATTCCCAACGACATGACCAATTTCAAAGAGAATATCAAGTTCGGATATTAAAATGCTTGAAATGAATCTTTGTTACGTCGTTATCCAATTTGAATTCCACATAGGCAACCAATTCAAAGAGAACAATTTTTTTAAGAAATTAGAAGCTTTAAGAGGAAACTTTCTTATGTCATTGTTATCTTCAACTTGTATCCTACTTAAGCAAGTACTAAAAGCAAAATAGCTAGGAAAGTGCTACTTATCAAGAAAGTTTGATAGCAGGGGAACCAGAATCTATTGGCATACTTCTTGACTCTAGGGTAGAAGAGGGATCCCATTAGTTTGTCTTATTAACAACAACCCTTAAATAGCAAAATTCTTCACTTTGTTTAGTGTGTACAGCTTAGACCAGTACCCAGTAGCCAGAGAGGCAGCCGAGCAGATTCTCAAAAGCAGTTATTTGAAGGGTTCCCAGAAAACAACAACTAATTGCAGAACAATGATGACAACAGGTATGTATTCATAAAGTGGAAGAAAAAGTTAATTTGTAAAGAATTTAAGAACAGAACAAAAAGAATCTACCTTTACTTCTGGAAGAAGCTGTGACATTTTGATTGTATTGAGTTTTTGGAGATTCTGCAGGTATAGAATCCAGAGCTGCCACACCCTCGTTATCAAGTTTAATTTTTGTTCTATTTTCTGTGCTGGATTTTTCCACACCCTTTTCCAGTGTTGGAGTTCCCACAGATTCAATAGGGGCTTCTGCTGCAGATGCATTCATAAAAAAAGTCCTCAGTGTCAAGTTAATAACAGAAAATAGAAGGTTTAGGAAATAGTAATTACATGGTAAAAAAAAAACAAGAAGAAGTAAGAATCAATCAATTGTTAGTCAACGGAACACTGATGAACAGATCCAACAAGAGGCAAATACAATTGAAAATGTCAAACTTATTAGTAAAATTGACATACACACATGCGATTAACAGTGTTTTTATTTTTACCATGGAAATTGTTAGGGACCGATATAATGTGTCAGGAAGGAAAGAGCAGTACTAGAAGAAATAAAAATAACAGTGTTGGCAGGCAGGAAGTTGGACAGTCAGTCAGTTAGTAGAGTAGGTTATAGAAAGAACAAATAACAGAAATTTACATGGGAAAAGGGGGTATTGGGAAATCATGGACTAGACTGAGAACATTGCTTCGTTGTAAGGGGAAATCCTTGGAAGAGAATAGTCTCCCTGATTTTGTAATAACAGTGACAAACTATTCCTTCATGCTTACTTTCCCTCTAATTAGTTTCTATCAGAAATTCTACAAGGTCAAAAGCAATAATTATTTTGGGCATGTTTGGATGAACTTCTCCATTGGCTCTTTTCGAAGAGAAAAATGAGAAGCAAAAAAATAAATTAAATTCTTTATAAGCTAAAATTTAGTGAGGTTATAGGAGAGTTTCTACAAGTTAGCTTATGCATAAGTTAATTTTAGCTTATGAAGAAGTTAATTCCAATCTTACCTCTTATTTTTCTCTGCTAGAAGGAACTTATGCGGAAGTTAGTACAAACAGACCCAAAGAGATATCTAGATCCTTATCAATTAAGTCTAAGTTCAAGAACCTTGTCAAGCTTCTCTAAGGTATGTTTCATCGTATGAATGTCAAGATCCTTAGTGATTAGTCTAAGTTAAATAACCTGGACATATCAGATTCAAAGACTATTTAAATTGTTAATATGAATATCTGAACATGCTAAAAAATTACAGGTACAAGCATTCCTCCTAGTAAAAAATATTCTGCTTCTATCAAGTAGTTTATCTACTCTTGGAGCAGCTTCCATTTTAGATTTTGTTGAAATATAGCATAAATTGTTTGAAACTCAGGCAGTCTGTACCAAGGATCAAGAGAGACATAGGTGGTTAATGTTATTATGTACTTCCTGGCTAGAATACAAACCTGCAGGTAAGTAGTACCATTCTTGAGCTGATCTTAAAGTCATAGCTATTATTGGATTTCTCTCCCATGTCCATATTAATGTGGTAAAAAGAACAAGGGCAACCAGAGCCAGGAAAATGGACCTCCCTTTAAAGCTATATATATGTCCTCCTTTCATCTGTGCCTAATCGATACAGCAAATACAGATCTTTGACTCAGACTGTACATTCAGGAAATATCTATCACACGATATCTCCGGTAACTCTAGTTCTTCCAGAGGCTTCTCTGTGTAAGTATAAGAATGAGGGGATCAGAAAGACAAATAAAGACATGAAAATAAAAATATATGGAGCCAGACATCAGTATTCAAACAAAGAAGTCTATAATTCAGCAGAAAAAGAAGCAAAATCCACGTGTCAGCTCACTTTATCTTTCTTTCCTCCCAAAAAATTCAAAAAATCATCTCACTTATTCTTTTTCTTCCTTCCCTTTTTTTCTTTCCTAATGGAACTGTCTAGTACTGCAAAGTATACGTACTCTTTCATTTGTCACAGTTGAGTATATGTATCTCCTCCTGCACAGTTCGAAGACAATGTAATAAAAAAAATTAACACTCCGTACCTTTGTGTTTATCTCTCTCCTACTCGAACTTTTTGGTTCTAAAAATGCCCCACTAGGAAGTCCAATCTCATCCAACCTAAAAAAATGTTTTGGCACTCAAATAGGCCAAGCAAACAAGTAACAATCACTTCCTTGGAACCGCATTTCATCTTCCACGAACACATTATTCACCTTCATAATCACACTCCACACAAACAAACACACACCTCTGTCATGGACACATACTCAACCGATAACAACTTCCCATTGAACCGGGCACAAACTTTCCCTTCGAACAGAATTGTATTATGAAGCAAAAATGAGAGTGTGAATGTATAAACAGAGACTAAACGCACATCACGGAAAAATCAAACAAAAACTCCATTAATAATTCAATAAGATCTCCAAACATCCAAAACCATAATCCAAAGTTTGTGCTTGTTAATGATCGACTCAACGTGTATATTTCCATGCATAATTGCAACATAGACCTTCAAATTCAAATGCCTACTCGTGATGTATAAGTGAAATCAAAGCTCGAGAAATGAAACATAAAATGTATTCAAACATTAATATTAATAATAACAACAATTTCAAAAGAAGGCAATGGAATAAGAACCTGCGGTGGTTGCTGGTGCAACTTGATTGGGTTGTGTAGGGTTTTTCGCAATGGCAGATCCACTAGCTTTGTAGATGAAAAGACGAAGTTAGCCCTGAGATTGATGAAGAAGAAGATGATGAAGATGAAGCAGAAGAAGATGAAGATGGTGATGCTATTGTTTTACTGGTTACGTCTTGTCCGTGACTCACCGCCAGGGATCCAATTAGAACTCGTTTTGTGACGAGATGAGGGATATTTCTGTCATTAAGAAAATAAAAGAAGGTATTATGGGAATCGTGTCGCATATGATGATTAGTGTTCCCTTCACCTGAGAGGTCACCGCGTTCAAGAATAAAAGAATTAATCTGGATCTTAACGCTAAACATATACTTAAATTTTATTTAACATATTTAGACTATATAATAAGGTACTTACCTCGATGGACAAAAAAAACGTCAGATAGATAAATATATACAGATATTTATGATATTATTATATTAGGAGTATAGATAAATAGAGTCATTTTTTTGTTTTTATTTATTTACTTCTGGAAGAAAATGAAATCCTATATTTTCTTTATTTGTTTACAAGTTTAAGAAGTTTTTATATATTATTTTTCAATTTTTATATTCCTTTAGCCGTTTTTAAATATTTTTTTACATTTATCATAAATTTGATAAAAATAGTGAAACTTATATGAGAAAGTTAAAAAAATAATTTAAACGAGAATGTTAATTATATATTTCGTATTCTTTTATTGTCTTTTAAAAATTTGCGAGAAACATAGGGTATAATAAATTTCGAACTAAATCATTTTTTAGTTTTTATAATTTTGCTAATGTGTAATTTTAGTCCGTATAAAAATTTAATGAAAGTTCTTTTAAGTTTTTAGAATCAATTCAACCTAATATACCGTCCAATTATTGAAAAAAATACTAACATACTTTTGTAATAACACTTTTAAAGTTTATAATTAGACATTGCAATTAATATAATACCTAAATAAGTAACCAGAAATTATTATAATTAGACATTGCTATCAATATAATAATTTTTTAAAATTTCTTTTAGAAATTTAAAAATTTATCAGTGGATTATAATTGCTTGATTTAAGAAAAATAATTGACTACATGTATAATTGTTTTTATATAAATTAAAATTTTATTTTATTTTAAAAAATAAAAGTATTATTTCAAAGAGAAAGTAAAACTTACTTCCATATAGAATACTCGTACTCATTGTAGTTTTAAAATATATACTTACCTTTCCTTTATTTTGACAAAACTCACATTTCTCATGTTTTATAAATAGAGAATTACCATTTTCGTGTTTTTAATAAATTATATTCACTTTTTTATTTCATTTATAAAAAAATATAATTTTTAAAAATATTTTTATTTTATATTTTATGTTTTAATTTTTTATTTTTCACATGTTTTTATTTAATTTTAATTAATATGATATATTTAAATAAAATAAATGTTGTTTGTTCTTACTAGCAAAAACTATGTGAAGTAGATTTGGAAGAAAAAATTGAGATCATTAAGCGTTAAATCCTTTGAAGGATAATCATAAATGAAGATTTACCTACAAAAGATTTTTCAACACTCAACTTAACAATAGTCACATTTAGGTTGGACTTTGCCACCATTCATATAGTCAAGTTTAGTTTAGTATATTTATTCATTATAACTGATTGTGGAACAATGCAAATATGTATACATATACATATTTTGACGTTACACCACTTGGGTGACTAAAGTTTAATTTAGTGTATAGGTTGTCCTATAACGCAATGTTTGAGAGTTATAATTTTTGTGTGCTTAATAAGGTGAAACATTCACGCTTCGTTCTCCTTATGCTCTGTTAAGATCCTTTATTTTACTATGGCTTTCTCATTTAATTGATCCTTCAATCTATTATTTATGACTTTTTTTATTCCTTTAATAGAGGCAATCCTATGATAAGCAAGGAGATTGTTTTAATTGGAGATGAACCTTCTTTGAGTCATACTAACTCGTTGTCTCCAATGTTATGGGTCACGTTGACCAAGATCGTGAATAGAAAAATCTTCGTTCACAAAGGTGGTGGATGGGAGAGACTAAGGTGGTATCAAGCTCACTAACTTTATATTTCAGGGTTCCTCTCCTTTCTGTCGAGTTCAAATTGTCTCCGTTAACAACTTTCCTTACAATAATATATCCCTCTGACCTCATTGGGATTTTGTTAAGGTTGTTCTCTTTATCCTTGTTTAGGCTTAGACATTGTTGTTTTCTTTTGGTGATTTCGTTTTACCCTTGTTGTTCTCTTTATCTTTGTTGTTCTTTTCATGATCGTTGTGGAAACTCTGTCTCGACCTCCACTTCCTCAACCTCGCCCATCCTAATCAGTTTGGATGAAACATCCCATGTTCCACAATCAATATCCTCACCAAGTTTATCGAAAATAATGTGACAAGACTCAACGACTCGCTTTATGTGTTGTATTCGTGCTTGCAAATTCTTCTCGAACCGGTGTGTGGTATAATCTTGGTTATTACAATAAGTTGTGGTGAGTTGCTACTGGAGAGCTTGCAACTCGTTAATGTATTGATTTTATATAAATTATAGGTTCTTGTTGAATTTGTTTTTGCATGCCAACAATGACACTATAGGCTTTTAAGACACTAAGAAAAGATAGATACATCTCACATACCACAATGTTGGCACTATATCATAAGAGTTGTGGTATGAAAATAGTTTTACCCAATATCTTACTATGAGTGTCATATGTTATTATTGATATTAAGCGATAATAATTCGAAATGAATTATTTGAGGAATACGACCTAATTGAGCTGATGGAAATCCACCACTAAAAGATTTTTCCAACATTCAAATGAATACAAACTAAATAATTTTTTTAGAAATATTTAATGAGTAAATAAAAAAATTAAATAAATACTAAAAAATCAAATTATATTTATAAACTTTTAAATGTACGTTAACATCTAAACATAAATCATTAGATAAAAACAATTAGTTTTTTTTACAATTAAATCAATTATCAATATGTTAATTTGAATTGTCTGAATTCACAGGTAATTTTATCCATAATTCTCGTGAGGCAGTAATTACAAGTCTTTATATGTTTGGGTAGTACATCATGCATTCAAAATATAAAATAAAAATATATTTAAAAATCAGAAAATAAGGAAATATTATTTTATCAAAAATATAAGTTCACATTATTAAGTGTAGTTTTTTTTTTTTCATTTGTTTTTAGACAGGACCATTTTTACGGAGCAATAATAAAGGTTGGTGTGTCATACACCTTTTAGAACAAATGCATTTATAGTTCCACACGCCAGATAGATTAATTCATGAACTGGGATTGGATATCTCAAAGTCTTGTAATTTGTTTATTTTTTACAAATATTGACTGTTTATTATTTTCTTATATTCATTTTTAAGCATAATCGAAGACTTTTTTTTTTGGGGAAATTAATAAATATAATAAGTTTTTTTAGTTTTAATGAAATCTTTATAAATTTTTTCATTATTTTTTTCCACGTCACCATAAATGCATATATTTAAATTAATTCAATATTAAAATATTATATAAAAGATAAAAGTGTAATAAATGATAAAATAGTATTTAATTTTGTTTTAAATTTTAAAAACAATAATTAAATAAAAAATATTTTTAAGAAATGCTGAGACTTAAAGAAAAACAGAGTATAATGTACACGAATGGCTTCATAATTTTATGTTTGTCATTGCTTCCATAAGTTACAACACGAGGAATATACGCTACAATTATCTTTTATTAGGATTTTATTCTTCATTTATCAATTTTTAAGATCCAAGGTATCGAGTTAATGAAGTTTGTACGTCTATATCTTTTTCTCTGCATTGAATTTGCTTACGTGTTGTGATATTTTGCATAGTTAATGAAGAGATTTATGCACCTATATGAAAATGGAAATATATACCTCCACGCTTACCAAAAGTTACAATATTTATATTTATATAGTAACTTGTCCATAATGTTGATGGATTTGATTCATTCATGTTTAGGGTAAAATAATATTGAAGAAATTAATTTTAACTAAATTGGTTTGATTTAAGTACTTATTCGCACGTTAACATTAGATAAGGCTTTAAAAAATCAAAATGAAAGAAGAAAAGAACAAATATACAAGAAACTAAACTATATTAACATATTTAAGAAAAAAACAATGAATGAAAAAGGTTATTAAAAAAATAGTTAATTGGACTATCATATTTGAGTTGAAAATGGATATATTAAAAAAATGAATCAGTTACCATGTTATAAAATTGAGATCTAACGTAAAAGAAAATTAAAAAAATATCCAAACAAATATTAATTAATTTAGTTTAAATTATAAAATAAAGTGAATTAAACTTGATAAACAGAACCAATAATAACATACATCAAAAGCCATTATTTTGACCAAAAAAGGAATAACAGCACGTTTTAAAACAAATAATTATGTTTTTAAGAGGAGTTAATTATGCATATATTGTTGTTTAATTATAAAGTATCATATATAATAATTTATTAACTCTGTCAACATTAATTTAAAAAAGATACCAGCAATAATTTTTATTAGTTAATAATATAAAAAAATATATTGATGATTTAATTTTTGAAAGTTAAATTCATTCAAATTTTGATTGTGGAAATAAATATCATTTGTTATTTTCTTATGCACAGACAAAAACCTACTCGGGACCATCTCTAACATTGTCATTTTATAATGACAGTTTGTCACCAACCCATGGTGTTGTTTCAATTGCACTTCATTTCCTTAGGCGTCCTTTTCAGTCTTTTTCCCAACCGATCCATGACATGCCACATTATGCAATCTTCTAAATCTAAATCATCACATAATTTTTACCACCCTATTTATGAATAAGTCATATTAAAGAACACAGAATAAAAGAACCCACCGACTCAAAATTCTCAAACTTTTCCACTTGTGGTGGGAGCCACGTTACAGATCTCAATGGGAACGTGTACAAACACATTTGTTTCAGTAACACTTAAAGTTCAAACCCAAGTTATATCCTTAAAAAATGGCGAGTGAATTTGATCTGCAAATACATTATGAATGGCACGTCGAATATTTTTGTGCCTTAAGTTGTAGGCAACTCTTTCTAATAAACAATATAACAGTTTTCAGAGCACATGCAGTATTCACCGACATTCATAATACGACAATTTCCATTAATATAAAAATAAAAAAATTTAACTGAAAAAAATATTACACTCAATTACTTATATACCCTCGCGAAATTACTGCGACATGGTCTTTGTTTGGCAAACCCCAACACGTTGAAATGTTGACCCCCACCGGTTTCACGCCATTCAAGGGGACGTCAATTTCTCATACTACAATTACCACCGTATTTTGACCTTTGTCCCTACTTTTTTTTTTTAAATTTTCTTTATCTTTTCTCTCTTTCACAAACATCGCATTCACTAAGATTTCCATTTCTAATTACAAAACATAAATTCTTTAAAATATTAATATTTTTAAAATTAATTAAAAAAAATGCTATTAATTGAAGAGTTTCCCCATAAGGACAAAACGCTGGTCTACCCCACCCTCTCGTTTTATTATATCTACCTCCAACACTTCCTCATTGCACTCAAATTCCGCGTTCTTCTCTTTCCACCTTCGCCATGCGCAACACAATGCGGAGATAGCCTCTTCCTCTTCCTCTTGCTTCAGATTCGCTTTTTCCCGAACAGTAATAGGTTTGTCCAATTAACCTTTCTTTCATTTCAGGATATTCAGATCTACCGACACATTCACCGGAATCCTGCTTTTCCCTGTTTGATTTTCGCCTTTCGCGGTTTCGCTTATCTCGGTTCAACATTTTTCTTTTACCGTTTTCTTCTTGCTTTTTTTTTTTTTTTTTTTTTTTTTTTTTTTTTTTTTTTTTTTTTTTTTTTTTTTTTTTTTTTTTTTTTTTTTTTGTTTTGTTTATTTTTTTGGTGTTTTTTTTTTTTTTTTTTTTTTTTTTTTTTTTTTTTTTTT
>Ga0099825_1007562_pt1 | contig 13192 bp, 7 predicted proteins | sample SiratroredBW_FD_76838 | JGI IMG/M metagenome (GOLD analysis project Ga0099825, IMG submission 76838) | Root nodule microbial communities of legume samples collected from California, USA - Siratro red BW | ecosystem: Host-associated > Plants > Roots > Nodule | place: USA: California | collected... | reverse complement strand
ATATGATATGCAACTACAATAGATTTTCAATAATTATGTACGGGGCATGATATATCATGAAATATAACTTTTTAGTGAGAATATTAGATTTTTTTTATAAAATCATTCGTGCAAAACATTGGGGATATGTCATACTGAGGTATATGAATGCTGCTATATCGTGTAAGTATTGGTATTGGACAGTTAAACTGTAGAGAGACATCACTAATTTTGGAGTATATGTCCAAAATAGATTTCTAAAGTAGTTAATAGTAGCTAGGTTACTGCAATTTCCCTACCACAGAGTGGAGCTTATTTGCTCCCAAATGCTGGTATTGGAGTGTTTTGCTGTTATGGTGCAGAGTGCCACAAAATAGCTCTTGGTAACTGAAACACATGGCACTCCTTCTTCTGATTTGCAATTATTTTTGTCTATTTGCAACACAAATCCTTCTCAACCTTTTCTTTCCATTTTTCTACCCTCCAAGTTGATAGCAGCCTCAAAGCAAAAGATGTGTTATTGACATTACTGTCAATTTTCATGATTTTAATTGACAACTCTGCCCCTTTCTTGGGAATGATAATTGTATTTATCTATGTTTGATTATGCTTGTTAGACTCTCAGTATTGTATTTTAAGTTTTTTATAACTTATTCACTAGGATAATGGATAAATTAATCTTAAAATTTACTATTTCAAAATTTGTTTACTGTTTATTTGTTTTAGGTATAAATGTTTAAAATTAATGGTTTTAGTTATGTTTTAGAAGCTGTTGAAGTTTTCCATTGCAGCTGCCATGTTTTCTGTCTGGTAGCCATTCTAATCAATAATGATGCCATGGAATTTTCCGTGGTAGTCATTCCGAACGATGTTCTACCATTAACTATATTTGTTGTTGTGTTGGGACAAAATTTGACCGTAATAGGCTTAAGATAAAATTGACAATAGTGCTTACCCTTCCCATATGAAAAATTTAGTACAAAAGGATTTCAAGTATAATTTATGCCTCCACAGCATCCTTTCGGTAAGTTGGATACTTATTACATCCAACATTTTGTATGTGCTCAAGTGAATAGCTAAATGTTGATTCGAATTTTTGTTGCTATAGCCATGTGTGTGTATTGGTATGTATGTATATAGTTGTTTGCATTATTTTAACAAATGGCTTGACGTCTCTTGATATTAAGTTGTTTTAGCAAGGAACATTGGGCACTTTATATTTCATATTTAATTAGTGCTATCAAATGTGGAAGCTCTCATCTTTTGAGGACTATTACACATCATCCATGTTCCACATTTTATTCTTATTGCTCACCATTTTAGTTGTTTGACTTTATTTGCTTCGGTGCCTATTTCTTACCTTATTTTTTAATGTGTAGGATGCAACGTAATAAGGGTCAATTTACTTCATCTAAGAAACAAGATGGAGCTAATAGTTGGGGTTCAGATCAAGATTCAGGACAGGAGGCTGTTCAATCTGAAACCTCGTAAGTTTCTCAATGTTACTTATGCAATGTTTAGACATCTATTTTTTTTCATCTCGATGTAATTATGTGAATGACTGGTTTTCTGTTGATTAAATTTGAGTTTTGGGGCATGCCTTTAGATGTTTTACTATCTCTTGTTTTCGTGATTATGAATGTATAGTTGTACACATTGTGGAACAAGTTCAAAATCCACTCCAATGATGCGAAGGGGGCCATCTGGTCCAAGGTCACTTTGCAATGCTTGTGGGCTTTTTTGGGCAAACAGGGTAAGCATTTCTAGATATGATTTGTAATTTTTTTTTTTTTTTGGGGGGGGTACCTGGCTCTTCTTGTTTTCTATTTTTCAGTATGTATACATTCATCTTTTCTAATTTACTGGAAGGAACCCTTTAGACAAAAAAAAATTACTAATTGTCTCTCTCTAGATTTCCTTCCCATTCTTTCATCTATTTCCTGAGTGTTATAGGTTGAAAATGAACCCTTGGTAGTTTATGACATCTCTTTGTTATTAATTAGAGATTGGTTTGTTCACTTGTGGAGTGGACGAACCACTCTTCCGTCCCAGATGAGATTTGTAGGAGCAAGTCCAAATCAGCTGGATGTGAGACACAACTCATTTAAAGCATAGGCTCTCCCTTATCTGACTGTTATGACATAAGAGTGAAATCTACATCAAGTCATATTCTCGTGCACAGAATTCTCCAATATTCTTCTCTATTGGAAATGCTTAACAGATTTGGGAATTAACTAACTTGTTTGTCTTATTTTGCAAAGACATTGAAGACCTATATATCATTATTTATGTTCAGTTTTGTGACGTTTCTGCCAGTAAATTATTTTGTGATATTTTTTAATACTGTTTCTGATCATCAAAATCTTGGGATGTTCTGTTTATTATCGCATTTCAGTTTGCTGCCTTAATATCTTACTATTTTTGTTTTTTGAGAGACATCCGATGTTAATTTAATTTCCTTTCCCTCCCATTTCAAAGCATGTCAAGGAAGGTGCAACTATATTCTTTCGATCATTAAATTCAAATTTGCTCGACTATGAATCTGAAATTTGCTAATTTCAGTAATTCTGAATTTGATTGATGTTTAATCCAACATTCTGAAACCGCCCACAATTCTGCAGGGCACTTTGAGGGATCTTTCTAAGAGAAACCAAGAACACTCTCTTGCGCCACTTGAGCAGGTATGTTTTCATTTATTATATCAGGTTATCTTTTTACTCCGTATGTTAATAAATGCATGACTTTTCTCTTCTGCACTTAATGACAGGTTGATGTGGGTGGTAATAATGACTTGGACTGTCGAAGTGTTATCCCTGCACAACATGAGAATCATGTTAATGATAACAAAGCTTTGGTATCTGATCGTTGAGTTTTCCACTCACTGAAAATGCAAGTCTTTTACTGTGACATTCGCAGGTTTATAGTAATCCCCTTCAGTTTGACCTATAGAATGTACAGTATATAGCAAAGCTCTCATCAATACAAGAGGTCTATTCCTATACACGGATCGGTTGCATCAACTGTTTATCTATGAATGTACAAACTGGAATTGGAAATGACTTTATCTCTCGGACAAGAGGTCTATTTCTATACTCTTAGATCAGTTGCATTAATTGTTTATCTATGAATGTATAACACTGGAATTTTAAATGAACTTGAAATCGTTCAGTGGTCATGGTTTTAGTTTAGCCTCTGAAAAATGTGTGCAATAGCATGAAAAATGTATGCAATATCATGCAATGGTTATGGTGGATGGTTTTTTAACACACAAAAGACTCGAGATGATGGTTCGAGTTGTTTGACTAGTTAAGATGTAATAAAAAATCGTCAATCTACATATGGATTGGTTTCATTCGGCAATGGGTATAACCATATTGTATCCGTTGTCTTAGTGTTTTAATTATTAATTAAATGTTTTTTTACAAAAGTAAAAGTTATAGGAAAGTTAAATATAATATTATGAAGAATGTAAAGTTAAATAAAAGAAAGTATAATGATATAAATGTTAAATTGAGTTATAAAATAATAATTAGATGAAATTTAAATAATTATATAAAAGAATAAAAGTACAATTGAGTAAAAGTTGAATAATTATAGAATAGAATAAAAATAATTAAATATATTCATTAAATAAAATTGAGGTTTGTATTTTTTAAATTACAATATAACTTTGAACAAAAATGTACGAAAAGAAAAACTGAAACACAAAATCATACAAAAAAAAAAAAGGAAAAAGAAAATGTAGCGAAATCATACAAAAGAAAAATAATGTGCAACTAAGGATGATGAAAAGAAAAACTGAAACACAAAATCATACAAAAGAAAAGGAAAAAGAAAATGTAGCGAAATCATACAAAAGAAAAATAATGTGCAACTAAAGATTAAGGTTATGGCATACAAAAGAAAAATGAAATAATCAAATGTATTAGCAAATGAGACATTGGATTATTTAAAGAAGGAAAAATAGGGAGGTATTTTGGTGAAAGTAAACTTTGAGAAAGTATATAATTCGATGAATTGGAAGTTTCTTTTTTATATGTTGAAAAGATTGGGATTCGTTAATAAATGGATTAAATGGATAAAGGCATGTATGGAATCAACTGTGGTCTTGGTATTTGTTAATGGAAGCCCTACGGAGAAATTTAAGCCTAAAAGGAGATTAAGATAAGGTGATCCACTAGTACCATTCTTGTTCATTATAGTTACCGAAGGTCTATCAAGATTGGTTAGGGAAACTAAGAAGACAAATTTGCTTAGTGGTGTGGAAGTAGGTAGGGAGGTGTAGGTCGAGTTGTTACAATTTGTAGATGATACAATATTTTTGTAAACTGCCTTATGCTAATGTGTTGGCAATAAAAGTTATATTAAGGTGTTTTGAGTAAGTGTCAAGGCTTATGATTAACTTCCATACGGAGGAATTTAAGCCTAAAAGGGATTAAGATAAGGTGATCTACTAGCGTCATTCTTGTTCATTATAGTTATCGAAGGTCTATCAGGACTGGTTAGGGAAGCTAAGAAGACAAATTTGCATAATGGTGTGGAAGTAGGTAGGGAGAAGGTGTAGGTCGAGTTGTTACAATTTGTAGATGATACAATATTTTTTTGTAAACTGTCTTATGGTAATGTGTTGGCCATAAAAGTTATATTAAGGTGTTTTGAGTTAGTGTCAGGGCTTATGATTAACTTCCACAAGAGTCAGGTGGCATCGGTGGATATCCCTCAAATTGACAGATTCATCTATTCTAAGTGTCTAAACTGCCGACAGATGGAAATACCGTTTAAGTATTTGGGTATAACAGTGGGGATAACCATAGAAGATCTATATTTTGGATTCCAATTGTTGATAAAATAAGATTTAGACTTTCGATATGGAAGGACGGAATGGTTTCGATGGCAGGTAGAATTTGCTTAATTGAGTCAGTCATTAGTGCCTTGCTCCTACACTACTTCTCTTTCTTTAAAGCATCGATTGCAGTATGCAATATGATTAGGAGAATTAAGACTAAATTCTTATGGGGTATGCAATATGATTAGGAGAATTGAGACTAAATTCTTATGGGGTTGGGGTAATGAAGGAAGGAAGATTGCTTGGATGAATTGGAAAACGGTTTACAGTCCAGTTGAAGTTGGGGGATTGGGGATCAAAGATATCGGGTGTTTTAAGGATGCGCCTAGCTAAGTGGAAATAGAGGTTAGGAAATATAGGGGAGGGGTTGTGGAGAGAAATATTGACATCTAGGTATAGAGATTGGAGGAATATGAATGAAAATAAGGTTCAGAGAAAGCAGTCTTCATAGTGGCAGGACTTGTGTCGAGTATGTGAAAATGAACTACAAGGAAACTGGTTTGACAGTCGAATGCAGTGGACTTTGGGAGACGGATGGAATGTTAAGTTTTGAGATGATAGGTGGGTAAATGACAGAGTGTTGAAAGAAGAATTTCCGATGTTGTTTAGTATTTTACAGAATAAAGACAGTGAAGTGTATGATCTTGTGGATTGGGGACATAGTTGGAGTGGAAGGTGTACAAGTTGGAATCTTAGTTGGAGAAGAGAGAGGTTTGAGTGGGAAAAATAGTTAGAAAAGCAATTTCTGAATCTGATATCAAGTGTCCAATGGAATAGGGAAGGACAAAACAGGCTGAAGTGGGTGGGGGATGACCAACAGGTATACACAGTCAAGTCGGGGTATAATATACTGAATAGAGAGGAAAAAATTGAGTGTAGAGAGTTTCGAATTGCTTTAGAGTTTAAAGACAGAGTCGTCGGCATTAGTGTGTGTATGGAGAATAATATGGGACATGTTGCCTACGAGAGTTAACTTGGTAAGAAGAGGAGTACAATTGGGGTGTACTCTATGCCCTTTGTGCCGAGAAGATGTAGAAAGTGCCCAACACATGTTCTGTACGTGTAAGGTTACTCAAAAAGTTTTGGATTTGTGTGAGAAGTGGATAGGGAGGGTCACAGTTAGACACGAGTCTATTCCTATCCATTTTCAAAGTTTCCATCTAATGGATCAAAGGAAAAGTGTTAACAGAGCTTGGAAAGGGATGTGGGTAGCTGTAGTGACGAAAATTTGAAAACATAAAAATAAAGTAGTGTTCAGAGGAGGGGTGGTAGATGAGGTGGAATTTTTTTGTCTAGCACAATTAAAGAGTTGAGAATGGTTCAAACATAGGATGTCGAGAATAATATTATTCTATTCAGATTGGGACTTTGCCCCAGTTAAGTGTTTGCAATCAGTGAAATAGGTAACTAGTACGTGGTCTAAGGCATCTAGATAGAGAGTAGGATTTTCATTATGTTGCAGGTATTTATACTTGAGAAGGAAGTTGAGACTTACAAGAAGATAATATCAAGATGACTACTAATTCCAGGATATAAAATTTATGGAGGAAGCATAGGGGTTCAGTGGACAAAGTGTGGGGTGCTGTGTACTATAATATATTTGAGGAATTTAACTTGTCATTATTGTATAGGTTATTACATGCATTATCTTTACAATTTATCTTGGAAGAAATGTAATGGGGTTTATTCTATGTATGAACATATCTGAGGCTGGAAAGGGGTCAAAGTACTATGATTAGGGTGTATAAGGGTTGGACTACCTCTAAAGTGACCTTAAGTGACCTTATTTATTTAAATTTATTTGTTGACTGTTCAAAAAAAAATCAAATGTATATCTTAAAGTTATTTGATTCAATAAAATTGAGGTATATAAATAATTATTATGTGAGGATTATTAACGATTCTAGTAGGATAACTATTCTGTTATGATCTTGTTATTCCATATATAGAGTAGTTTTCTTTCATCAAGGGAATAAGAAAAAAAAAATATTTTCAGTCTCATATCCTTTGTTCTTTTTTTTTTCTGTTCATCTTTTTATTTTTGTAATATGGTGTCAGAGCTTCTCTAACTGAGAGAGCTTTGTTGTGCCAACTCTGAACAAAAATGACTGTAGTTACTTATGGTTCCTCTGCCTCCTCAGGTGGTGGCTCACATGGCTATTATGGTTTCTACAACAGAAATTCTCAGAATTCTCAAGTCAAGAGAGGGACCAAGGTTGACAAGCATTACAATAGTAAGAAATGCACACATTGTGGTAAAAGAGGTCATACAATTGATGAGTGTCATTGTTCACATGTGGTGTTCCACCAAACCATAAAAGGAGAGAATCTCTGTTAACAATGCCTTTGCAATCAAAACAACAAATGAGAGTGATACACTTACAAACCAAGAGGAATCTCAGCAGTCTTCTAGCTTTAGTTTAACCAAAGAGCAATATAACATTCTCCTAACTCTTTTTCAGCAATCTCAGTTAGCTGCAACCCCTAGCACTAACCATCATGCAAATCACATTTCCAATGCATCCACAAGTATCATCTGCAAGATCACTACCAATGTTTGTCTATTGGATCTTAGATTCAGGTGTCACTGATCATATTAACTCATCTTTAGAGAATTTTGCAACATATAGAATTATTTTTTATATTCCTATCAAGTTACCTAATGGAATTACAATTCATGCAAACATTAAAGGTACTATCATATTTTTTATTACATTCATTCTGCATAATGTACTATACATACCAAGATTTAACTTCAATCTCATTTCAGTATCTCAACTAGCATAAAATTTGATTGTTCCATTAGGTTTACTAATCAAATATGTGAAATACAGGACAATCACACTATGAGAATAATTGACTTTGTTAAGATGCACCGTAGACTCTATGTTCTTGAAAATTCTAAGGGATCAGGAAAACACTTTGTCCCCAGCTTCAATTTCAATAAATAAGGTTGATGATTGACATTTTAGATTAGGTCGCTTATCTAAGCACAAACTATCTGTATTGTCAACAAAGTTTGATTACATTTCTAGCAAAACATGTAATGAGTTTTGTCAAATGTCCACTTGCTATACAGAAAAGACTTTCATTTCTTGTAAGCACTTCTTTAAGCAATAAAATCTTTTATTTGTTACATATGGATATTTGGGGACCATTAGCCATTACTTCTGTGTATGGACATAGTTGTGGATGATTTTTCTAAACATACTTGGATTTTTCTTTTGAAAACTAAATTAGAAGTACAGGGCTGCATTAAATCTTTCATTACTTTGGTTGAAACTCAATTTTCTACTACTGTCAAATGCATTAGGTTTGATTAAGGACCTGAATTTAATTTGCATCAGTTTTACTCTCTCAAAGGCATAGAATATCAAATGTCTTGTGTTGAGACTCCACAACAAAATGAAGTGGTAGAGAGAAAACATCAACACATTTTAAGCATTACTAGGGTTCTTATTTTTCAAAGTAACTTGCCTGAATTGTTTTGAAACTTTGCAGCCTCTCATGCTGTTTTTTTGCTTAATAGATTGCCTAACAAGATTTTACATAACAAAAGTCCTTATGACATTTTGTACAGCTCTTCTCCTGATTTTGCTTTTATTAAAGTTTTGGTTGTAAAGTTTTTGGATCAACTTTAGCTCATAATAGGAAGAAACTTGATTCTCGGGCTAGACGGTCTGTTTATTTAGACCATAGACCAGGGAAGGGTTCACTTCTTTATGACTTACTTCTTTATGACTTACACACTAAAGAGGTTTTTTTAATCCAGAAACGTCATCTCCTTCAATGAAGATAGTTTTCCTTCTAAGCATATTGTCAATCATATAGATAATGAAAATTTTGTCACGCCATATTTTCTTGATTATGAAGATACTGATCTCTCTTTCCTCACATCCTCTTCACTACAAAACTAAAAAAAACCTTATATTGTCCCATTACTAAATCCTAAATCTTATATTCTTACTCATCTTTTTTTTTTTTTGTTCATTTTTTTTAATTTTTTTATTTTCATAATAAAGAAAAAAATGTCTTTAAGAATTTGAATGAAATTTGAACAAGTCAAACATGTGAAAGATAATGAAAAAAATTTGCGAAGTAAAAATAATTATAAAATTAAGGCAAGAAAAAAATAAATAATTTTTTTTAATTCATATAATAAATTATGAACATTTTAGTAATTTAAAATAGAAATGAACATGAGAACAGAGAAAAAAATTATTACTGGTATAAAAAGATGAGGAGATAAAATAAATATGTATATTCTTATCCTGTAACTCTACCCATTCTAAAAAGTTGGTTATTACCGTCACCATATCGCATCAATATAGAAATTTCTTATCAAAATTAGAATAAATTTGAATAATATGGTTAAGATATTTTTATTTCTCATCCTTAATATCTACCTTCAATAAGAAACAATATCCATAATATTTTTGGAGAGAAAGCTAATATAAATATATTATTTGTCTTAAAATAATTATAGTTTTATTTTTGAAAGAAATTTAATTTGATTAATTTCTAGCTTTTACTAAAATGTTGATTTTTTTATCTGTAATCAATTTTTAGATAAATAATGTTAGTATTTGTTTTTATAATAGACAAGTAATGAGATAAGGAATAAAATTATTTTAATATAAAATCGTTTTAATAATTGAAATATTTATTATTTTTATTGTCATGTATCTGAATATCCGAAACTGGTTAAACACTTTGTTTGAAGTTGACATAGTGGGGTAGCAACATTTTTTCTCTTACTATTTTTTAATGTTGTATTATTAGTTGAAATTTATTAAAAGTTAAAAGTAACATGAATATTGAAATAGGGTAGTACTAACTGTTCTCCTTAAATGAAACCAATAACTATGTTTCATTTATTATATCAAGTTATCTTTCACTCTGGATGTTGACATTTGGAGGTTTATAGTAATCCCATTCAGTTTGACCTATAGAATGTACAATATATATCAAAGCTCTCATCAATACAAGAGGTTTATTCCTATACTTTGTATCAACTGTTTTCTGAATGTACAAACTGGAATTGGAAATAACTTTATCTCGAACAAGAGGTCTATTTCTATGTTTCTAGTGGATGGTTTTTTAACATAGAAAAGACTAGAGTTGACGGTTCAGTGGTTTGACTAGTTATGATGTTATAATGTTTTTCATTCGGTAATGGGTATAATCATATTGTATCCGATGTCTTAGTGTTTCAATTATAAATTAAATGTATTTTTTACAAAAGTAAAAATCATAGTAAAGTTAAATATAATATTATGAAGAATGTAATGTTAAATAAAAGAAATTGTAATGATATAAATGTTAAATTAGAGGTATAAAATAATAATTAGATAAAAGTTGAATAATGATATAAAAGAATAAAAGTATAATTGAATAAAAGTTGAATAATTATGGAATAGAATAAAATCAATTAAATATATTGATTCAATAAAATTGAGAGGGTTATATTTCATAAATTGCAATATAAGTTTGAACAAAATCGTACAAAAAGAAAAAAATGTACCACAAAATCATACGAAAGAAAAAGAAAATATAGCAAAATCATACAAAAGAAAAATAATGTGTGATTAAAGTTATGATTAAAGAAAAATAATGTGTGATTAAAGTTATGATAAGAGAAAAATATTAAAATGAAAATTGTTTTAGAAAAACAAAATTCTTTTAAATAAAATAATACAAAAGAAAAATAACGTGTGATTAAAGTTATAATAGGAGAAAAAATTATTGAAATGAAAATTGTTTAAGTAAAACAAAATTCTTTTAAATAAAATAAAACTAATGTTAAAAAAAAAAGATTATATTACTTAATAAATTAAGAATTTATAAGTTTTATGATTAAATACTTGAATTTAAGAATAAAATATTTTCTTGTAAAAGAATAAATAATAAATAAAAATATTAAAAAGGAATAGAGACAATTAAATGTATATCTTAAAAATTATTTGATTTAATAAAATTATGGTATGTATTTTTTGAAATGCAATATATAAGTTATGATAAGAGAAAAATAATTCTTTAAAAATTTGAATGAAATTTGAACAAGTCATTTAAGAGATAATGAAAGGAATTATGTAATAAAATATTTTTTTTTAATTTGTATAATAAATTATAAATATTTTAATAATTTAAAACGAAAATAAGTATAAAATGTAGACCATAATTATTACGAGTATGAAAATAGTGAGGAGATAGAATAAATATGTATATACTTGTTTTTGATAACTCTATCCAGTGTAAAAAATTTGTTATTATCATAATCATATCTCGTCAATATAAAAATTTCTTATCAAGATTATAATAAATTTAAATAATATGGTGAAAATATTTTTATCTGTCATCCTTAATATCCACTTTTAATAAAAAAAACAAGATCTATAATATCTATGGAGAGAAAGCTAATATGAACATATTATTTGTCTTAAAATAATTGCAGTTTTATTTTTTAAAGAAATTTAATTTGATTAATTCTTACTTTTTACTAAAATGTTGATTATTTTTTATTTGTAATTTATTTTTAGATAAATAATGTTAATATTTGTTTTTATAGTAGACAAGTAATGAGATAACGAATGAGATTATTTTAATATAAAATCGTTTTAATAATTAAAATATTTATTACTTTTATTGCTACCTATCTAAATATCCGAAGCTGGTACACTTTGTTTGAAGTTGACATGGTGGGATTAGCAGCATTTTATCTCTTACTATTTTTTTATGTTGCATTATTATTAGTTGAAATTTATTAAAAGTAACATGAATGTTGAAAAGGGTATTACTAACTGTTCTCGTTAAATAAATCATTCCTACCTTGATTTTTTTCTATATTCCAACTTGAATCAATTAAAATCAAATTAAATGAAAAGTTTAAACGTATAATATATTCACTAATTTAAATTAGTTTTTGATAATTACGTTTAGTCTTTATGAGTTTAAAACAACTCAAAATTACTTTTGCTTTTTGATTTTGCTTATTTTCATATACATAATTACGTTACTTCAGCTCCTTCAGCGTTTTCACTAGTTAGACTAAAAGGACTAAAATTATAATAACTTTGGACTAAAATTATAGTAACTTCTAAAATAAGTGGAATTAGTCTGAGAAAAGAGAGATAAACTTAGATGAAATATGGGTTGGTTCAAAGTGAAGATATATTATATTCTTATCATAGTTGTTAAAACTTAAACAAGTTTTATTTGTTATAAATATTTTAAAATGAATTTAATATCTAATTTTTTTTTTCAAATTTGGATAGTAAATAATTTAAATTTAACCTAGATATTTTATTAGTGTGAAAGTTTTATAATGTGAAACAATTAAGAATTATTTTTTATAATTTTAAAACTAATTTTTATTAAAATAAATATATATAACAAATTATGATTGAATAACAATGTAAAAGAAAACTATTGTTGGATGTATTATTTATTCAAATACTTTTGAGTTCTACTAGTAGACTAGTAATGATCCAACTCACACTGTGTTGCCTATATATTTTTAACTTTATAAATTTATCAGATTTTGGTTTCAATTCTTAATTATTTTAATCTAATTGTTTTTAAAAGTAAATGGTTAGGTCTTCACTTTTGAATACTTTTGTTAATGTTAACTTGATATAATTCAACTCGTGCATCTATCTTGTAGTCATTATTATGTTAATATGTAGTAGTTCCTCGCGGAAAAACTTATATTTTAGCAAGTTAGACGGGTTTGGTATATAAAATTAAATGAGTTTTTTTTTTTTTAAAGTTTGAATGTAATTCATAAAAAAATTGTAAATAAAGAGACTGTGACCTAAATAATAATATGAAAAATATTTTTTTTAAACTAAAATCATCAAACTAGATATATATATATATATATATATATATATATATATATATTATTTTCTCATTTTTAATCTCAGAATCAATTAATATATACATTATTTACTCACATTGGCAAACAAATATATCAAGATTTATAACATTTAAATTCATATGTTTTAAATTAAATGTGTTAAGCCCAAAAATGTCATAAACGGACTCAATTTTTTTTAAGAAAATGGGTGTTTTATGTGAAAGGTTTGCTAACTTAATCTTTCTAACCATAAATAGTTAGAATTAGGAGAGAAAAATAAAATAAAAACAACATAGTAATGAATTAAGTCTTCATTTATTATCTTGCCAATTAACATAAGTTGCTTATGTGTTGTTTGAATGAGCTTCTTTATATATATATATATATATATATATATATATATATATATATATATATATATATATATATTTATATATAATAATATATTTTTATATTAAATTAAAAAAAAAATATATACTTTTATATATTTTTATATATATTATATATTT
>Ga0099825_1007561_pt1 | contig 13192 bp, 3 predicted proteins | sample SiratroredBW_FD_76838 | JGI IMG/M metagenome (GOLD analysis project Ga0099825, IMG submission 76838) | Root nodule microbial communities of legume samples collected from California, USA - Siratro red BW | ecosystem: Host-associated > Plants > Roots > Nodule | place: USA: California | collected... | reverse complement strand
TATATATATATATATATATATATATATATATATACAAATTTTAGTTCTTATACAAATAGTTGAGTTTTTGCACAGTCTCTGTAATAGTTTATTAATGCCAGAAAATGGTGTCTGGTACTAGCAATAGCAACAAAAATTAAACTTTTATTCATGTGAAACTTACACCTTTATTGTGTAAAAGATTAAAACTTACATATTGAATTTTCTTACATATAGAGACTAAATTTATTTTAATGCTGTGGCTTGAAATTTAAGTTAAAATAATTATAAAGATCAAATAAATAATTGAACCTAATTATTAATTCTGGTATATTGCCTTAATTTATGTCTTGATAGCCAATTAAAGGCATCTTATTGCTAAGTTGTTATTCTTTAGTGAGAAGTATGACCAAATTGATTCAGAACTTGAGAGTGAAGGATAAGAATCAATGATTGAAGGTGAAGTGTGAGACAGCATCAATGGTGCTCAGAGATTCTATGCATCACTTCAGTAAGGAAATGGGCCATGAGGCTCATTTTATTGAATCCATTGCCACAATATATGTTTAAGAAGAGAAAGTTATTTCTATTTATTCATACCTTGATATTTTCTTCTCATTCTCATGATATATACATAATTAAAATAAATCTATTTTAGATTATGTAGTCTGGAAAATATATTTTAAATTACTTTGAATTGCTTAATGTAGTCCATTATATAAAGAAGAGAAAATGCCATAATTGTTCAGGAGTTCTACAAAACCATCCAAAATGTGTGCTTATGCTGCAGTTTGCAACATCTAACAGAGGAAAGCTCAATTATAAATTTTACTCTACAAAACACATTTCCCTACTCTATTATTACTTTTAACATATTTTCTTATTTATCTTTTTCATACATATTATTACTCAAATATTATCTTCAGCAAAATTTATTATTTTTTTCACACATTTTACTATGAAGTTTTTAATTTACACATATTTCACTATTCAATTTTTTTACATACTTTATCATTATATTTTCTAAATTTTACATACTTTATTGTTATGATAATTTGACTTAAGTCACAGTCGTGACACTATAATTATTATACTCTTAAGTAAAAAATAAATAAAAAGTTATGATTTCACTATCAATTATAATTTTTTATATAATAGTGAATGTCTTATCTAACAATATCTTTCGAAAGAATTCTTAAAATCTCAAGGATTAAAACCGAGTGTTTTTCTTTTTTTTACTTAATAAACTAAACATTTTAACTTAACTTTTTTGTGTTACCTAAGTCAGTTTTACTATCCACATGTAATTTGAAATGTAGAAGAATGATATGCATTAAACCTCTTTAATTACTTCTTGTAATAGAATAGTCATCATTATATGATAAAAAAAAATATATCAATTGTTATGATAAAACAAAGTTGAGAAACCAAAAGTCTAAAAATACTTTAAGGATTCAATTAAAAGAAGTCAAAACAACAGTACGGACTAAATTAAAATAGATACAATTCTATGTACTTAAACTAAAATTTTATAATTTATTAGCTAATCAATTTAAAAAATAATTAATTTATTACTCAAAAAAAAAAAAAAAAATCAAACCATATATTACAGCCATTCCTGACTGTCTGCTGGCCAGTATGTCTAGTATCAATCACCTGCTAATGTTTCATGTGAATGACTTACAAGTATGCAGAGAATCATAACAACTTATAAGAACCAAAACAAAGTATTCAGAATTTCAGAGATTTGATTGCAAGTGAAACTGATACATCTCATTGAAATTGATCCAAATCACCTAGGAAATACATCTCTTGCTATAGTTAAGTGAGAGAGAAGACATTCACTTCAGGTGTTCTTATTTAGCTATATTTCAATTAGACCTACCTATTTATATGTATTGTGACACTTTACTGCCTTCCTGGTACATGTGCTGCTTGTGTAATTGTCGAGAACTCCATGTACTGTTTACATTTGAACTTGGAAAAATGATTGTTGGAAGTCTCTTGCTTTCCTCAAGATGAGGAAAATCAACTGTGTAATGCAGTCCTCGACTCTCATGCCTAGAAAGGGCACTGCTGATCACCAGCTTTGCACAGCAAAACAGGTTTCTCATCTCACAGATCTCAGGACCTGCCATTGTTGGCTTCCATCCATGCTGAAAGAGACACTCCTCCCATTTAGCCTCCAAGTTATCAATTTTTTGCTTGGCTGTCTCTAGTCTCATCGTAGACCGAACAATTCCTACATAGTTGAACATGATGGATTGCAATTCTGTCCTCGATTCCTTTGTCATTGACAAAATCTTGTCAGTGACATTAGTTTCGAGCGACAGAGGCACAACAGGTCTAGGCCACAAGTTTGATGCAGTCAGATCAAGGCTAGAGCTTTTCATGCAATCAACTGAGGGCTGCACAGCTCTTCTTGCAAAAACCAGTGCCTCAAGCAATGAGTTGCTAGCAAGTCTATTTGCTCCATGCAAACCTGTGCATGCTACCTCACCAGCCACATAGAGACCTTTCACATTGGTCTCTCCTTGGAGACCGGCTTGAACTCCTCCACACATGTAATGAGCAGCCGGAACAACGGGGATCGGATGACGAGTTATGTCCAAACCATACTGGAGACATGTAGAAGAAATGTTGGGGAAATGGGAGAGAATTTCCTCCTTATGCTTGTGACTTATATCAAGAAGAACATACTTCTCATCCCGCTTTTTAAGTTGGTCATCTATGCTTCTAGCCACAACATCCCTTGGAGCAAGCTCTGCCCTCTCATCATACAAGGGCATGAATCTTTCCATGCCTAAATTGTAAAGGATGGCCCCATCACCTCTAACAGCTTCGGATATCAGAAATGCTTTTTCCCTAGGCTTGGTTGGTTTAATAGGAAGCCCTTCATCAGCTAAGGCAGTTGGATGGAACTGAACAAATCTGTGCAGTCATGATTTTGGAAAACAGTGTCACAACAAGAATGAAATTGGATATACAAAGCTGAAAAGCTCCATCGTACACACGGCCAGACTATAATGCGATACATTATCAAAATTACACCAAGACTTGTCATAGATATCCTAAACCTGTGGCACATTTTGTTTATTTCCTATGATTGGTGTGAGATATTCATTAAACAGTAAATATTCACAGTTTTGAAATAATCTACTCACTCCATGTTGGAAATCACAGCTTGAGCTCGGTGAGCCATGGCAATCCCATCTCCAGTGGCTACCTGTGATTAGAAAAAGTAAGTCAAATTAACATGCAAGTAAGAGTATCCTTATATTGCAGGTTATATAGCAAACAGGTCGACACATATGGGGTGTAAAAATGAGATGATTTATTACGATACCATGAACACTAATAAAATAGGTAGATCAGATAATTTAAAACGCAAAACTTATAGTTTCAAATACACTGTATTGTTGCCCTTTGATTTTTATTTATACATTGATCGTCCATTATAAAATTATAGTGTATCGTCCAAGTAAATTGATGACATTATGAATGAGTTAGTACCTATAATATGGAGTCCTTTACTTTCAATTTAGAGGTAATACTGTTTTATAATCATAATGAGTTTAGATATTAAAATATAACTGCATTATGAACTCATGCCAGAATATTTCAATTTTCACCATGATTGTGTTCTTAAATACTTAAAACAGAAAATGAACCAAGCAGAAAATTGTAGAATAGAAAAGAGAATTCAATCCCTTAAAACAGAGGACTACCAGAGGATTTGTAGTTTTCGGATAAATATGCCCAGCTCCACCAGATGCAAGTAAAGTCGCCTTTGAAAGAAATCTTATCACCTAGAAGCTAAAAAAATGAAATCTTAGAAACATATTCATTGATGGCAGTGATTTTATTCTCAAAAGATCACAGATAACTCCTGTTCCCACCTCTAGAGTTTTAGTATTCAGTGTGTCAACACCAAGACAAATTATATCAGATCCATCCTGCAGCACCAGTGGAATGCTTTAGTCAGTGAAGACATCAAAACATTCAAAATGATCTAAATATCAAATTTGGATGTGAAAATTTCAAAAGAACAAAAACCCCCTAAAATTTTAAATCTTCAAATATACCACAAATGCCAGAACATCTCTCCACTAGCAAGACCAGGTATGATACAAAACATTAAATATATGGAAAGATGACATAATCGCGGAAATAACAAACCTGACAAGTAAGAAGATCAATAGCAAAATGGTGTTCAAACATAAAAATATTAGGATTGTTGATAACTGCCTTCAGTAGAGCACGTTCAATCTCCTTTCCAGTCATATCAGCAGCATGAACAATTCTATTATGTGAATGACCTCCCTCCCTCATAAGATGTAAGTTACCATCTTCCCCATGGTCAAAGGATGCACCCATAGCAATTAATTCTCTGACTCTTTCAGGTCCTTCAGTACAGACAACCTAGAAGAAAGAATCAAAGTTAATAAATTGTTCAATACAGTAGTCACAGAACATAGTAATTCATTATTGAACACCAAAACATTACAATTCTTACATGTTCAAATCCCAGGAAATCAAGCAGAATGCTGATTAGTTACATAAATTAAGGAATCACTATAATTCGGTGCTTAGCAATTGCCAAAAAACAACCAAGTAAATTGATTGCAGTTCAAATGTAAACTGGAAACACCCAGATTGTGTAATTTTGTTAGTACAGAACATCACTGCCAGCAAATGGAAATATACTCAGAAAAAACAAAAAATTCAGTTCACAGAACAACTTATAAGAACCATTCTCCTTAAAGCATATTCATAATTTCAGATGTACTTGGCTTAATGTTCAACAAACCAGGACATAGATCAGGTTATAAGAATGACTCACAATGTAAACTTAATAGGACCGGAACATACCCGGACGCTTTCCTCATCACAAAGATATGCCCCAGCCACAATGGTGTCCTTCATGTGACTCTCCACAGAATCTGAAGGGCATAGCACAGCACTAACACCACCTTGAGCATAATTAGTATTGCATTCATGAGACTCAGCCTTGGTTATCACCGCAACAGATCCATATTTTGCAACTTCAAGCGCATAGCAGAGACCAGCAATCCCGCTCCCAATAACGGAAAAGTCAAAGCATTGCGTGAGACTATCTTTCTTGCAAGAGGAAATGATTTTGAAGAGTTTCTGATTCTTTTGAAGTGGAGGTGCAGAAAACGCACAAACATGTGTCTGCGGGACCTTGGATATTGCTTTAGACCTAAAATTTTGCACCCCAAAAAATGGAAAATCATTAATTCAGCAAAGAACGAGCAGAAAATGAACATCCATTTTTATTGAGTCTTTATGAGCAAACTTCCAGAAGCTACTTCAAAACACTTAAGTATAAAGAGCTAATCAATGTATAATACTGGTACAACTTTTTTCCCACAACTTTTGGCTTCAAACATTTAAGTAAATACTGTGCAAGTGCTACAAAGTACAAAACATGATGATAACTTGATCAAATGATCTTGTCCAAACAGGTAAAATTTCATCAAAACAAATTTAGACTGTGTCAAATAAATAAGTGTTTTTAGGCATTCAATCATAGCAAGATACGAGGAACACTTCTTGTATGGTTCCTGGATCGAAATCTTCTAAACATACCTTGACAAAAACAAAAGGTAAACATTATAACTGCAATTAAAAATTGTACGATGTTATGCAAACAAATACAACTTCGTCCAACAATTAGCACTAGAGAAGCAAACAGGAACTGTAGTTCTAGACTTCAAAAGTTATTAATACAAATCCTGGATTAAAATCTTTACCATGAAAGATCTTTTCGTAAGAATCTCGCGATTGGGGCATCAGAAACCAAAGAATTCCTTCTACAACTGTACCCCTTGCAGTTTGTCACTCTAAATTGCAGTGTGCCACTTCCAGCAGGTATACAAGTGGCCATTGCAATACAAGTAGGCGACTGCATATCAAAATCAGAAAGATATAAATTTAAAGAAAACTACAAACAAAAAGTCTTAACTCTCCACCGCACTAATCAGTAAAAAAATGAACAGTTTCCTTTGAAAGAGGAAAATGTGATCAGATGAAACAGCAGCCATTAGCAACAGTCGGTAGAAAAACATTGACACTACACAACAAAGTTAGCAAAGGCATAAAACACCACCATCTTTAACATTCTAACTCAATGTAAAAAGTGATCATGCTTCAACTCTAAACCATGAGCTATACGTGCAGAACCAAATTCTAAGCTTAGCACATGCAAAACCTTATATAGTAAATAAACGATCAAAAATAATGTAAAATGTGGAAAATTCACTCAAAAAACAAACTAGAACTGCCCTCTTTCTTTCCCTCACCCCAGATGGTAGGAGTCAGGGAAAAAGTGAAATATGATACAGAACTTCAAACAGAGTAAGAAAAATTCAGACTTCAGAAACAACAAAGAACAGATTTTTCATACAAGGTTGGAGGGCGAGGCTAAAGGAGAGAAATGGGTTAGCAGCATATAAAAAAACAAATGATACCCACCAACAGAACACACATAAAAACACAAACTTTGGGATGAGAAATTGTTTATTTGACAAGAAGACAAAGAGGGGCAAAACTAAAGATCACAAGCAGCTAGTGTTCACGTTTTTCTTGATGATAGTGAAATTTAACGGTTAACTTAGAGTCATGGCATATCAGTGTACCTTGTTAGACTCAGAAGAAAACAATAAAAGTAGAATCTGGGTCGCGTTACTTGGCAGAAAATAGGAAATAAATAGACACAAAACAAACTCTTTACTTCTAGAATCTGAGACTGTTCCTTGACTGAATAAATAAAAATATAGAATAAATGGGTCCTTACTTTGTGGTCCTTATTTTGTTTCTTTTAACTTTTCTATTTTTTTATTCATTAAATTCCATGTAGACATTATGGTATAAACTGTTAAAAATAGAGTTTTATTAAGTAATTTATATTAGTTAAACATAGGATATAAGTTATAATAGGATGCCAAACATTTGTTATAATAAATGACAGAGTAAAAAAATCAAAAGAAAAATCAAAAAATATTTCAAATAAATTAAAAGAGTCAATATAATAATAAAAATAAAATATAAGTAAATATTATTTTGGACTTAAACCAAAATTTAATAATTTATTGGATGCATATTTTTTTTCTAAAATATTAGATATTCAAAACAAAAAAAAATCACTTATACATAGAGACCTGATATTTAAATCAAATTTATAATATCTGAGAAAATAATACATGAGTCTAATTTATAAAGTTCATTATTATTTAATATTGTAGAATTATTAATACTTAGTTTATCCAAATTGATATTAGGTAATTAACTGGTGATTTAATACGTTTTAATGGTATGCTTTATCTCGTTATTATTGTTATTATATGAATTTTATCATAATTTTTCAGAATTTATCATTTATTTGTGTTTTGCCTACGTGTAACAATATATGTGATAAGTTAAAAAAAAAAAAGGAAAATAATTTAAGAAAACAATGCCAATTTGCAACAAGTGAATAAAAAAAATACGTCACTTTAAACAAAAAATAATAACACGACCAAGTGATGTGCTGTTGCACAATTAACGGATTTCAAAACGTGCAAAATTAAAAACAAAAACATGATCAAATATATAAAGATAATAAAATTTTCAAAAAAATAATATTCAAAAAATTGAAATGCCTAATTAAAGAATAAGGACTTAAGCTTATTTTTTAATATATAAATTTATATCTCAATTCAAGCCAATCAAAATTAGATTGGTCCTTTGAGCTATCGGATTTTATGTGTATTTGTTTTTAGTTTAAAAAACATAAAAGAAAATTATATAATTTAACTTTTATGTGTGTTAAAAATAATTGTATTATCAATAAGTCAAAAATTAAATAGGTATAAATTTAAAGTAGTTATCATAAAATTAAAGAATTTATCGATAACTTGTGATGGATGGTAATAATTATCAATATATAGACTATTTATTTAGAATTTTACTTGTTTTAAAATCTTATTCAATAGAATTCGATGAATAAAAAAACTTTAAGAAACGGATGAAAAGCTTTGCCTATAAAATATATGCAAATTCGATACTCAATTAGGTCAAATTTAGCTAAAGGCCATAAGTGAAATTTTACTAAACTAAAGGTAGTATTTATATAAAAAATTATATGATAATTATAAAAAAAATTAAAAGTGTTAGAAAATATATTTTAACACTCTATTTGAATTGTTTCATTCAAATAAAATTTTATATAAAAAAAACTTTATTGATATAATATATTTGGTTGACCTTTGGAGTTGAGAAAGAGCATATTATAATCCCTTTGAAGCAAAAGTGAGCACTAACCATTAGAATTGAAATTTGAGACAAAAGAGAATTGTATTCGATAGTGAAAGAAACATTATTTCTTTTCTAATAGTGACACTCAAAAAGAAGACAAATGGGAATTGGCAACTTGGCCACCAATTATTGGAACCTCACCACTTATACTAGAACGTTTCTGTGTTTTTAATGGTTAAAAATGGTCCTCCCCTAGCTCGTGGTTGGATATCATTTATGGAAAGAATATGATTAAAATCACATGCTTTATTAAGATGGTACTAGATTCTTCATAAGAAAAATAATTTTCAATGAAATTGATAGATGTTTTATATTCATATATAACCCTATTTAGTGTTGGGTTGGTTTTCTTATTTTAAGATTCAAATTTATTATTTTTTTATGTGTTCATGATAAACTTAATATAATATAATATAATGTATTTTCATTATAATTAGGATTATAATTAGGGTAAAAGGTTAATTTTAAAGTGTACAATGGTCAGAACATTAGTGTGTGAAGAAGAGTGTAAAGAGTTAAAGAGAGAGAGAGAGACACAATTTGCAGTTATTTCTTATAGCAATCTATTTTAGTTGTTTTGAAAATTCAACGGACAAACCTTATTTACAAAAGATTTCTCATTGGTATTTCTTCAATTTGAAGGGTGGGATTGTCTAATGGTAATTTTGTATAAGCATTAAGAATTTTGTAAAGAATTATTGTTTACATAAAGTTCTTGTTACTGTCAGCCTTAATTGTTTCGAAAATTTAATGGTGAAATATTCTCCAATTGTTTTGAAGTTTTTAATAGAGTCTTATCACTCACAGTACTTAGTTTTGAACGATCGGATTCGAAATCAGAACTCTAGTTTATTTTTAGAAAATTCATGAACAATGACCATTTTTTTTTGTGACGAGATTCTCGAAATCTTCCTTCTAAATTTTAATTTGTTGATATTTTAGACCATTGTTAGTAACCATTTCAAGATTAGGAAAAGTTGTATTAATATGTCCTCTTATTGATTTTGTGAGATTCATTCTAGATTTGTTTTGATATTATTGAAGTATTAATTGTCTTATAAATTTTTTATCTCTACTAAGAAATAATGAGAGATTTTTTTTCACGTTTAATGATAGATGTTAACTTATTTTTCTATTTTCATATTCTTATGATAATAATAAATCTTATTACTTATACTTTCTAACTCCATCCTGTAGGAGGTATGATCTAATATATATATTCATACCATAATTCAATAAGTCACAATTTAAATATTATTATAAACTAAGAGAAGAATACTACTCTCTAAATATAGAAATATAGGTCAAAATGAGATGACAATTTATCATCGTGGTCATTAATAAAGACCATCATAAAAGGTATAAATTCAAGTCACTATAAACGAAAGGTTTAAACTTGTTTATGAACATTTATTATATTCATCTATTTATGACATACATTGAAAAAAAAAATAATATATTTTAATCCAAGAGATAAATTTGAGTCAACCCAAGACATTTACAATCAAGAAAAGGAGAATAAGAGATGACAGTCAATAGTTTAATAAGAGATGACAGTCAATAGTTTAAGTCATTTATTAAAAGAATTTCACTCTTTCAATAAATGTATTATTTTATATATATATTAGCAATCTAAATTCTAAAGTACTTTATAAATTAAGAGTAAAATAGTTAATGTTTCATCAACAATTTAAAAAGTTAATCAATTTGATTTTTAAATTAAAAGTACTATCAATCTAGTATGAAAAAAAATACAGTGTAATTTAACCTTATTTGAATGCATAAAGTGAACTCAAATGATTGTTCGGAGTAACATGTTATTAATGAGTATAACCATGTTAAATATTTAAATATTTAGAAAATATTTTATTATTCATAGTTGTATTTAGCAAAGCAAACGTCCAGGAAAACTTTCACAGATTCAGTGACCCAATTCTACAATTTTTATATAAAAATTTATAAAAATGAGTTTTCACAATTTTTTTTATAAATTCCTTAAAATTTAACGAAATTGATAAGAAAAATCATTCCAAGTATTAACTGGAGAAGTACCACTATAACCTATTTTATATTTCTTAAAATCGTGTTTACTGTTAAATATATTTGTAGGAAGAGAAATATTAGGAATATATGCTGATTTTTATCATATTTTTTAATGGTTAAAAATTATAATTATAACAATTCATAAGTTCTACATATAAGTTTTTATAATTTGTCTTTTTAATAGATTTTAACTAATAAGAAAATATTAAAGAAATATGTTAGAAAGTGTGTTCTATGATTATAAGTTTATAGTTAGTTTCACTTGATAAATATAATCAAATGTTTGTGTAATTTTGTATAATGATATTTCTATGTGAAGAAAAAAAAAATCTCAAACTAGTAATCTTACTATTAATTATAAAATCTATTTATGTCAAAAATATATTTTATAACAAAAGTTATTTAGAAACTAAAGTATTATTTAATACTCATCTAAAAAGGATGTTACATCCAACTCTAATCATGTTTCTAAACTAACACTTTCACACTATTTCTTGGTGGAGTATACTTGCGTGTGGCATGGCTATTCTAGAGAAGAATATATCTAGTATTGTGAAAAGTATTTGGCCTTTGAAAAACTGGAGAATTTTTTAAGAAATGTGTCTTGCATTACTCATCTAGCACTCAGCACTAGCACAACATTTTCTCACTTCCAAGATAATACAATCTCTGGAAATTCATTCCATAGCAAACCAACTTTTATCTACAACATATACTCAAAAGTAAATAGTATTCCAAAATGTATTTATACATTCCAAAAAATCAGATAACATCACTAAACACAAAACAACATTCAAACTAAAAATATATTATCCTTATGTTGTCCTTGCACCTATTTCTGCATGTGTATCTGCTCGTATATATAGCAAAGTCATTATAATTCACAATACAACAAGAAAAACAAAAATAAGTTTATTAAAGTAAGATTTCATCATGCAAAAAGTTTAAGTAAAATAAGAACATTACATTTAAAATTCATATGTAGGCATATATTTATAAACTTCACATCTTAATTACTAGATTTTCATTCACATTTTAAATATCAAACATCATACATATAGGTCACACAAAGACTACAATACACATATGTAGACCATACATGAACTTATCATCTTCGAAAAAAGTCATTAAGTATGTTACTACTAGATACTAACACCCTTTTCAATTATCAGAATACATGATAAGTTCGAACATCCATATGTGAGTGTCACCAATTATCTTAGTGTGTATAAACTTCTCACCACTTCTCACTTCCTGATACCTTAGTCTATTTGACTAAGATCGTCAGTGAAGATAGAGTATTTATGCTCTATTATACTTAATGCACATCACATTACATCTCATACATTATCCCAAATGTATGACATCATTCTCATAAACATTCCCTCAGTCATATCCATACATTCAATTTTCTTCCTTCACATACAATGTTTATCATTCAATTTACTTACAAAATGTTCAAAATCCTTCTCATCATCATTAATAAAACCTAATTGTCAAACTATCAAGATTAATACATATGTATAGGTTCACACAACACATAATAAGACAAGTTCACAATAATATCCTTGCCAGGAAACTTTGGATTTGGTGACAACATCATCCCCATATTCAGGTTCTCTATCCTAAAGTGCTATTGAAAAATTTAAGATTTAGCTTCCCTTATCGGAGATGATAATCTCCAAACAGTTCCTCCAAAACCAACCAACGACAAAAATCCAATCTTTAGGAATCTAAATTGAGTTATCCAAATAAAACCAAATTTCAGTATGATTTTAGTTAAGTTGAGAGAAACACTTTTATCAACTGTCTCTACCAAGATTAATGACAAAAACATAAGCAAAAATAGGTAACAAAAGATTCTTAGAGCGAATAGGAACTTTTTTCTGATTGAGATTTTGATCGGTTAGAAATAGTCTCAGACTCTTCAGCTATTACAAGATTCGACTAAACTTTGAAATAGATAAAATATGGAGAGTGAAATTGAATGAAAAGAGAAAGAGAGATTTTTGACCAAAAAAAGAGATGCAAGAGGGTTAGAGATATGAAGTGTAAGAGGGTTACAATACTTCTACTCTCAAGTTCAATGAATATCTAACCTTAAACATAATTTTATCTCAAATTTGGCATAAACTCATTATTACTTTACCTTGTGTTTCATATTTCCCATAATCTATTTTTAATTATTCAACTTTTGAGTGCTGGAAATGTAAAAAGTGATATTAATAAGTTAATGCTTTCAAAATTATTAAAAATTTGACATATTCTATAAAATACTTTATAAATTGTTGAAATTTTACTACTTTCAACAAATACTTTTTAAAATTGAATTTTAGCATTCTAAATAATATTTTTAGAAAAATATGAAAATAAGTACATTAGTAAAAGCTTTGATAATATTTTTTTCCATTTATTTTTGCACTCTCATAGTTTCCATATATATTTAAATATAATAGTTAAAAAGTAAAACTCATCTTCTTGCTGTCACTCTCTCTTCTCATGGTGACTTTTTTATCATTATTGTCCCCTATTATCACTGTTATCATTATTTATGTTTTATGTCACGAACTAATTTAAAGAAGAAAATATTTTAGATTGTATAACTTGATGATATTTTATGAACTAATGACTTTCTAATTATGCAATCCAAAAATATTTTTTCATAAAAAAACTTTTAAATTATACTATTCTAAAATTAAAAATGTTTCAAGATTATATAATCTAGAAATCAAAATTAAATTTTAAATTGTATAAATTGAAACTTTTTTATTCATATAAAATATTACATTCTAATTGTGTAATCTCAGACTAATTTTTTCATAAATAAAGAGAATAAAATAAAAATTTTCAT
>Ga0099825_1007559_pt1 | contig 13194 bp, 7 predicted proteins | sample SiratroredBW_FD_76838 | JGI IMG/M metagenome (GOLD analysis project Ga0099825, IMG submission 76838) | Root nodule microbial communities of legume samples collected from California, USA - Siratro red BW | ecosystem: Host-associated > Plants > Roots > Nodule | place: USA: California | collected... | reverse complement strand
TTGTACCAAACTTGAAAGCACCCCAGATTTTACAAGGGCAACACATCTCGAGTACCTTGACATGGATGAATGTACAAGTTTATCCACTATTCATGAATCTATTGGAGTCCTTTCAGGTCTTACATTCTTGAGTTTGAGAGGCTGCATCAAGCTTGTCAGTATACCAAGTGATATTAATTCCTTGGTATCTCTTCAAACTCTGGATTTATGCGGCTCTTTGAACCTAACGGATCTGCTACCAAGGCAAGCTTCTTCATCCCATTTGAAATCTTTGATCTTTCTGGACCTAAGCTTTTGCAATCTACAAGAAGTACCTGATGCTATCGGAGAGTTAAGTTGTCTGGAAAGACTGAATCTACAGGGAAACAATATTGCTTCAATACCTAATTCCTTCAGGGGGCTTAGTTGTCTAGCATATTTAAACTTGTCTAATTGTCATGAGCTTAAATCTTTGGCTGGCCTTCCAATTGGAGAAGCTACATCAGGGGGGAGGTATTTTAAAACAGTATCGGGATCACGTGATCATAGGTCAGGCTTATATCTTTTCGGTTGTTCCAGGACGTCTGCTGGAGGTTGGGAACTTGCTTGGCTTTCCAGACTACTTAAGGTTCACATTCTACAACCTTGTCTTTTTTCCTTTGACTGATATATGTGCCTAATTCATCTTTAGGAGTTTATTTAGAGATTAATTGTAAAAATTAGTTTTTATTAACAACCAATTTCATTGTAGTGTAACTGATTATAATAAAATTTGCTTTGTGATTTTCCTTGTGGTAATAGGAACCCTGTAATTTTCGGTGTGGCTTTGACATTGTTCTTCCTTGGAAATTGGCATTTCCAATAAGGAAGGGAGAAGTATTGAGAGCAGATTCAATTATAAGGATAGTTCAATGTGATACGGTTGAGAACTGGATTGGCTTTGCCTTTTGTGTATTATTTGAGTTAAACGAAGGTGATGCGGTTGCTAGATCTCCACATTGTGCATTTTCTTCATCGCATCCTTTTTATCTTTCTTTTGAAAGTGAATACACAGAAGAGTACTTTGACATGCCACTTAATTTGGAGATGAATCAGAAGTATGGATCACACATTTGGATAATTTACATAAGTAGAGAACACTGTCATTTTGTGAAAACAGGGGCGCATATCACATTTAAAGCGCATCCAAGTGTTAATATCAAGAAATGGGGGCTGAGAAGAACACTCAAGGAAGATATACATGACTATGAAATGTTCGGAACAGAAGGAATGTTCTCATCTAGACGTCATCGTGTCCAGTTTGATTATGTAAAAAAAAGCCACAGTGACTCAGGGCCTAAAATCCAGCTTCCTTACAATTGGTATGTCACAGAAGAAGAGGAAGTTGAGAATATTAATGCAAAGGCAAAAGAAAAAAATCTCTCCAATGCGGGGCTTTAAGTTGCTTGTCAGAAATATGAACATGGAAGCTTACAAACATCTTTTTCGGATCCATGGGAATGATCGTCTCTATCGATGCGTCTCTTTTGGGTGATTACGGATTTGCGAGAGCCTCTTCTGCTTGGATCCAGTGATGTTCGTGGATTTGTGGAAGAAATTATGAAGGAGGAAGGGAGTATATGATCTTCTCCCAATTGCAGAGAAAGCACGAGAAAGACGGTGTGACACGCATGAGATTACTCTTGTTCCTTTTATTGATTTTTTACTGTCCATGCACGGTGCACGGCTGAAATGCGAAGAAAAGTGGTGGAGCTGCAATAATTGGTGGTGACGGGATGAAAAGCAATGAAGGTGGTGGAGCCGCAGGTAAGCATAATCAATTAGGAAAATATGGATAATAATTATTTAGATAATCATTTGATTATTCAAAGACACATAATCTATTATTTGTAAAATTTTATATGGATAATCAATTATCTAATTCTCATAATTGATTGTCTGTATAGATTATTCAACATACATTGGAGTATAGGTTGGCTACCCTCATCTAAAGCCGAAGTTTGAGGTTGCAGAGAACAACTTCGTTTAAGTTTGGGTAAGTGCAATAATAACTGTGATGCTATTCTTGGTGTTTTTGATTTGCTTATGTTGGTTGCGGTATCATGTTATAATATAAGATGGTGAAATATTTAAGATTTTAATTTATTTAGAGTTTTAAATAATTTAAGAATGTTATATTTTTATTTAAATAAGACTTTAAATAATTTAGAATTTTAATTTATCTAGGATTTTTGGATAATTTAAGAATGTTATTTATTTCAAATTTTTATGTAAGATTTCAATAATTTAATATTTTGAATAATTTACTAATATTATTTATTTCAATTTTTATTTATCTAGTATTTTTAATAATTTAGAATTTTCATTTATTTAATATTTTAATAATTTAGTAATGTTATTTATTGTCATTAATTTAAAAATAAAAATTTATCAATAAATTATATTTTATTTTACATTATTTTTAATCATAAGAATAAATTTGTAATCTTATAATTTTTATACTATATCATTCACAAAACTTTTATAAATTCTTCCTTTATTTTCTTTTATTTTTTACCATATTTTTTTAATTCAAAAAAAAATTTACCTTCCATTCATTTTCAACTCAAATTCATCGTTTCATACTTTATCAAATTCAAACAAAACATAAAACATTTATTCATAATTAGTTATTGATGAAATAATTTCAGTTTTTACAAAAAGAAATATTTAAATTGATAGTGTGTCAATGCATAGTTTAGTGAATCTAGTGCTTCCGGTGGACTAAATCAACTAAAAATGTTCTTAAATTGTCTATATATATAAGCTTTTTGAAAAAAAAAAAAAAAAGACTTATTTACATTGTTATGACTAGCTAAAACATATATTCTAACACAATTTTATCTTCCTATTTTTATTTTGTTATTTTCTTAATTTATTTGAAAGGTATAGTGATTACAATCAATTATAAGTATTTATTAGTTAATCATAAGAATAACACATAGTTATCTTGTAATAGTTAACTATTATTTTCTATTTTATTTTTTGAATAATATACTTAATCTAATTGTTGCGCAGTAAATTTTGTTGACAAAGACATCGTATAATCTTTATATATAAGGATATATTTTATTTAATGTAATTTCATCTATTTAAATATAAAATTACCTATTAAATTATCATATTTTATTTTGTTTGATATTTCTTTTTCATTTGATAATAGATTCTTGAAAACGATTATTTCAGGAATAAACAGTTAATTCTGTCTTGGAAAGATGCTAGAGGTGAAAGTTGGTTTGTGACAAAAAAATTGTAGCATGGAAATCTGTATAATTTTCTTTGGTGTTATATAAATGTTTCTCTTTATTTAACTTAGATAGATATAGGTGTGTTTGATGAGACAAATAAGTGACTTATTAGTTTATTTCATTAAATTATAAATTAGTTTGAACAACAGTAAAAGAACTTATTTAAGGGATTTTTAGTCTATAAGTAATTTTAATTATTATTTATTCTTTCTTTCATTAAAATCTCTTATATTTTAATCATTTTTTTATCATTTTTAATATATTTTCATACAATTTTATGTGTTTATAATAGAAAGTTACAGGAACAGTTTCAGCATTTAAGATATTGAAAAATGAATATTAAATATTTATTTTAATTTTTACACTAATTTTAATTTCTATTATATATTTTTTTACTTTTATGTAGTATAAATTAAAAAGTTTAAATTTCTGAAAATAAATTAACATTTTAATTTATTTAATACTCATTTAATCAATTAATTTAAATAAAATTATTTCCCTAAATAAAAATATACTTATGCAACTTTAAAAAGTAAAATATAAGTACTACATATTTTAATAAAAAGTACTAATTTTTTTAATAAAATATACTAAATTTTAAATTTATTTAGTACTCATTTAATCAATTAATTCAAATAAAATGATTTCTCTAAATAAAAATATACTTATGCAACTTTAAAAAGTAATGAAAGTACTAAAATTTTTAATAAAAAATTAATTACTTTTAAAAATATAAAATTATAATTAGATAATAACATTTTTTTCCTGAAAGATTTAAATATCATTTATCAACTAGCTTATCAATCGTTTTATTAATTATTTCAATTCAATAAATTAGTTTATCCTATTTTAAAAGTACTTGTTAACTTATCATTAGTTTCTTCCAACATTATGTACATGGACTTTAGATATATATATTTTTTACGATTTTAACATTTTCCGGAAACATAATTTTTTTATTTTACTATGCCTTTTCTATACCATACCAATACAGTTTTCTTATTTAGTCAAATATAATTTAATTCAATTAAAAAACGTAAATCCATCCTTATCTCATACATTTTTGTATGTTTTATATAATGAGAAAATAATGGTAATGTAATGACATTGCGTATTTTTATTAATTATAATATATTTGTACTTAAACTATTTTAAGACATACATTCATTTAAAATTATTTACAATTTTAATCATTTTAGCTTAAATGTTATCAAGGAATTAGTTGTTTTCGACGTGTTTAGCCCAATCCATATCTAGAATTAAAGTAACAATTAAATTAAAAAAAGTATGAATTTTTAATAAGAGTTTTAAATTAATTAATATTTAGTTAAATTTAATTAAGTTAAGTAAACAGACCAAGTTCATAATTTTATTCCAATTTATATACAATTGACTTCGTGATAACAGCCAATTTTCAGTGTTCTATTGGATGATTTGATGTTTCGATCGTCGAGGATAATCATTTATTGTTATTATATTATCCTTGAATTAATGGAAATTTACATCATCATCTTCAGATTAATTAAAAGAGAAAGAATTTTGGAAGATTTCGTGAAGAGAAGAAGCTGAATCGGGAAAGGGAAGACACACTCGGCATGAACAGCACGAATAGAAAGACTATTAGTGACGAGGTGGTTAAGTGCAAATTGTGATTTAGTTATAACTCATTAAAGGTTTGTTGATACAACACCCTAATTTAAGTCATAGATATAAAAAGAAAAGAAAGAAAAGAATCTTCATTAGGAAGAGAGTTGGCGGCTATAGTGATCTATAGAAGCAATTTTTCTTTTTTTATACACGGTTACCATAAGTAACTAAGTTTATCTTATTTTGAATTGAATATAATTTTCTCACACTTATTGTATTCTTATTGTTTATATTGATAATACATGGTTTATTTAGACTTGTATTCTTTTTGTGTGCTTAATGCTTGAGTCATATGAGCAATGATTTCTTGAACTGAAAATCTTAGAATTAGTTGGGAAGTAATTTTGGGATTTGGAAAGCATGGAGAATCGTGCAACACCAGGAATGGGTTACACCTTAATGGTTACATTGAGCAACTATTCTTAATGTAGGTTAAAACTCCATGAAAGATGAGAAACAATATAATGCAAGATAACCTACGAATTTCAATATACGAGGAATCTGGGTTGAACGATATTTATTTGTGAAGAGTCAAGAATAAAATAATGTGTTATTAACGGTTTTTAGTCAAGAATATAAGGAGTCGAGTTAATGAGTTAATGAGTTTAATCTCAAGATAGTCCCTTATCATTGCATCAATACTCTGTTTACTGTTTCATTTTATAAGCCCAACACTTTCTCCGCAACCTGTTTTGCATTAAATCTCTAAACACTTTTAGCTTAAGCTAACTTCGTTAGCTGAAGCTCAATTGATAACATTCCCTGTGGATTCAACACTTGTACTTAGTTTATCTATATTACTTTTGACTTGGTATACTTGCCAATAAAAGTCAACACTTCCAAAAAGAACATTTGTGATTTCTAAAAATAATATTAATTTAACATATAATATATCTTTTACTGTCATAAGTGGACTTTGAGTCTAATTCAACCTTACAAAATCGGCTTGTGAAGTGAGGTTTGTCCCCACTTATAAACTATTGAAATGTGTTATCTCTAGTTGATATAGGATCTCCAACACACTCCTTCACGCGGAGACTGCTCAACTCGTGCGTAGGACTATATTGTTTAAGAGTAGTCCAATAGCGGCCCGATAGGCCCAACAACCGTGCTAGGATAGACTCTGATACCATATCATGAAAATAAAGAAATGAACAAAAAAGAACGAAGGATGTGAATGAAAATATTCTCTCTATTTTTCTTATTTTAATTAAAGATAGAGAACTAAATATATATAAGTAATATACCCATTATGAGTATAGCTAAATAAAGAAAACAAAATAAAATCATTACAATCTCATAATGTCATAAAAACAAATAAACATAATTAATGGTAATTTGATTCTATCATAAAAATAAAATAACATAATTGATATTAATTTTCTTCTAGAAACCTTGTATCCATATCTTCTGACAGTGAAACAAGAAACTTATTGTCAAATTTTATCATTCTGGTCAAAAATTATTTTAGTTATAATGTTAAAATAACTAGGACAAATAATAATTAAGAGTTTGCCACGATGAATTTATAATAAAATGGAATTATTCATCACATCAAGTGTGCTGAAACTCCTTAGTAAAACTCTATGGTAAAGAGGAAACACCGACATATCCCTAACATCACTCACGGTCTTTTCTTCCAATCCAATCTATCCAAAATCTTATAGTCCTATGCTATTTTTCATGCATTTTATTTGATTAACAAACCTCCTACACATTTTAATTTTTAAGAATCCTTTTGAGTTACTTCACAAACAATCTTTATGATCTAAAGGTTTTCAAATCTATGTTGTTTATCTCTATCATTAAAAATAATCACTACAAGAAAAAGTTAAAATATAGACAAAACATTATTGACGAAATTTTATTTGTTAGTAAAATACCATTATCAACGAATTTGACCGACGAATATTATCTATATCGAAAGATTTACCGACAGATTTAACTTTGTCTATAATTAATATTTATCCATTTCTATAATATAATTAATATTTTCTGATTTATCGAAAAATTTAACGACGGATAAATTTGTCGATAATTACTGACAGACTCCTAAAAATTTGTCGGTAAATTTACGTATAACCGATTTACCAACTGATTTTGGATATTTTAGAGAGATTTGCGCCGTCAATAATTTTGGTTTTTTTTTTTTTTGTAGTAAATAGGTCTAAATTTATCCTAGAGCTATATACCCACTGAAGAAGTATTAATATCTAGGAATGTCATTTATTATGAGCGTATATAGTTTCCTTATATCAATCATAAGTTTAGGCCACTAACTAATATTGCATCTCAACATAATAAATTCAATTACCTTCTTAAACATGTGATGGATTTTGTTACCACTTATACACAAGTTTCTTATCCAACTGATAATGTACAAGATCTTTGCTAAGTTGAAAATGAAAGACACAATCAGAATTACGACTCTAGAAGCCTAACAAAAGTTAGGAAGGCACCCAATTCTTTGAAAGATTTCCACTACTAAACTATCATGTCAACTCATCTTAGCAAATCTCCATACCATATTACAATTTTATTTTCCTTGTCTTTTGTTATTTCTTATGATTCTCTGTCTAAAAACACTTATATCATACTTTAGCCATTTCTACTAACATTGAACCACAAAATTAGTAATAAGCCATTCAATCACCCAAATGGATCGCTGTAATGGAAAATGAAATAAAAGCTTGGAAAACAAACAACATGTAACAAATTCACTACCTGAAAAGAAAGTCATTGGCTGGAAGTGGGTTTATAAAGTGAAACACGCGCTAGTAGAAAAAACATATTTAACCGCGGTTCTACAAGACCTACAACCACGGCTCTGGAACCGCGATAGATATGACTGTGGTAAAAAATACTGAAACTACCACCACGATTGTATAACCGCGATGAAAATGAACAGAGAGTGGGCAAAAAATAGCAAAAAAAAAAAAAAGTCATACCATCGCGGTTGTAGTAAAAACCGTCGTGTTATTGGACATACCATCGTAGTTATTTGTTAATAACTGCAGTGATATGTCAAATACCACCATAGTTTTTACTACAACCGCATTAGTAAATTCTATATTTTTTTTAAAATAGCAGCAGTTATTCGCTAAACCTACTCAATTAGAGTATATTAAAAGCAATAATAAACAAACCAATAGAAAAGATAACAATGTATTCACCAATTTCTTATTATAGGTTGAGATACTCTTCTCATACTGTTCTTTCTTCTTCACAGCTCTAGCAATGAAGGGAGCTTTTTCCTGAAACATTAAATTAAATAGTATCAAATCACTTGTTCAACAATCATGCAGCCAAACAATAAAACTACACATAAGAATCCAAAAATCAAGAAAACATTAATCTGCTTCTCATAAAAAATGGGGAACGAGAAAACTCACAACAACCACAGATTTGTTGGATGCATGTTCCTTCTTGAACTGCTCTCTAAACTCAGACCTAAAACAATCGAAAAACCTCAATTTAATATCACCAAAAGGAAACACAAAAATTCAAAAATAAAGCAAAAAAATCAAAAAGAAAAAAATCCGCACATGAAAACGAAGAAAGCACTTGGAGGTCTCTTTGGCTTGTTAGGATCCTTAGCAACTTTCTTCGATTGTTTCCTTCTAGCAATAACGCCCTTGCGTTTCAACCTACATGCAACAGGACCAAAACTGAAACTCCAGATCAAAAAAACCAGATCTCAAACACAGAAAGAAACAATCAATAACACAATACCTATTATCGGTAGCTTTAGTATTAACTTTAACCTTCGGCATGGCAAAAATCGATGAACAGAAGAAGACTCTGGATAGAGGTAGCACAGAGCACAAGGGTTTCATTGAGAGAAAGGGAAAAGTGAGAGTGCGTGTTGTGCTGTGAGATTTGGGCACGATAGAAGGGGATAAGAAGGGTTGTGGGGAGGGACAGTGTAGAGAAAACGCAAGTGAAAATTGAATTGCGAAAAAATTGAAGTTAGGGTTTTACTAATAACACGGTTATCCTAAACGCTAAACAGAGAAATGTGTCTACCATCGCGATTCTACAAACAACCGCGGTGGTATCTCCCTACAACAATTTTTTTTTTAATATTTGTGTGCCTTACCACCGCGGTTTTGGTACCAACCGCAGTAGTATCTCCTGTAACGTTTATTTTTTAAATATTTGTATGCCTCGTGGGAAATACGACCAGGGTTGTCTGCAGTTGTTGTAGACAACTACAGTGATATCATTGCACTTAATTTCAAAAAACCGCGCTTCTTTTCAATGCGGTTCCCTATTAATCACGGTGATATCCTGCTGTGAAATGTCATTTTTCTACTAGTGACGTAGCTGAAGACATTATTGAAAGCCATAAGGCCCACTTATTGCCAAGCTCACCATAGTTCGTCTCATCTTTGTTTTGGTAGTCGTCTGTTACTAGGACTTGGAATAATTAGATGTCAACAGTGTTTATCCACATGAAGATCTAACTAGAGAAGTTTATATAAATTTACTACCAGACCCTATTGCTCTACACTCAATGCAAGCTGACAAAATGTTTAAATAGGTTAAAATAAACTAGTAGACAATGGTTTGCAAAATTATCTACATCTCTTTAATCCATTAGTATTGTTCAATCTCAAGTTGATCATTTTTTGTTTACTAAGAAAACATCATCTACTTTCTCAACTTTACTTGTTTATGTAGATGACATAATATTAGTTGGAGATACATCAACCTATATATAAAATATTCTAGCCGTTGAGATTTTTTATTGCTCTTAGGCTAACCTAAGTCTGAGTTGTTTTCTTCCTTTTACCAATATTGTATTTGTAATTATAACTTTCCTTTCGACGTCCAGTATTATTTTATCCAGTCCCTGAATATTAGTTGACATGCATAATTTAGTTAAATATTTTAAATTTACTATCAAGATATCGACTTAATGATATATAATTCAGATTTGATCAAATATTTTGGATTTATTATTAAGATATTGAATTAATTATACCTACTTTAAAAGAAGGAAGAGATTATTTATTACTAATTTAATTTTTACCAATTTAGAAGTATATAATGTGCTCTAAAAGACTAAAAAATAGGAATCACTTCACTTTGTTATAAGCGCATCCTTTCTAAGCCCAATTTGCCGCCGCTCCAGTCTCAAGAGGGACAATAATGAAAATAAATACCATAAAAAAGAGTAAATAGCTTTGGATATTAATATAAATTTTATTACTTCGTGGAAATATTAAATACATGTGTACGTAAAGTAAATGTGGTGAAAATATATATAATATGCAAAGTGAAATCATGAATGGAGATACTTCTTTTGGTGGGGAGAAATTGCGATGTGATATCTTCGCACTATGAATTTTATATTAGGAGTAAGGACAAATTAAGGAATACTTAATTAATCATAATCATGTACTTAATTAATCATAATCATGATGACATGCGTTCAACTTCTTGAGTCATGATCCCTGTCCGAGTCTTTCAATAATTTTATTTTATTAATGAATATAATATTCATTTACTATTTTTCCTTTTTCTCTTTTTTTTTAACCTTTTTCCTTCTGTAGTTTTTGGAAACAAAATTTTCAATCATGTTATAAGTATATTTATTTCAAAATGTTAATTAGTTTACATCATGATGAGACCAATATATTATGTTAATAAAAAAGTTGTGTTAATTAGCATAAAAATATATCAAAAAGTTAATTTTACGTAAACAAATCTTTTATTTTGATTTTCTTAAAGTACAATCATGTTAGTTTGATATATCTTCAATGCAAATGTAATATAGTTTGAAAATAAGATGATTTTAATTAAGATTAATTGAGTTGTGATTTTCTTTAAATGAAGTGTGACAGGACTTTAATATGTCTATTTTCATTGCAGTAGATACTCTAACCAGAAACATCTAATTTAAACTCATTTCTCACATTTTAAGTCTAAATTTGTTTATAAAAACAATTTAAACAAATTCATAATATCACGTTATAAAAATAGATTAATTAAAATGATTCGTAGGAGAAATTTCTATAGTAGTTGTTTCGAAATTTGAAAATCAATTAATAAGATTAAAATATACTAGATATTGTAGTCTAAATCCACAGACTAAACAGATCTCATGACCAAGTATCATATTCAAATTTATATTTTTACATTTTAATAATAATAAAAATAACTAAATGATTTATTTGTTTTAACAATTAACTAAATGACCAAACATCATATTCTGACCCTTTATAAGTTGTTCGTATTAGACAATCGAATGATTTAATTAAAGCAGTTGATTATGAAAAGGCAAAAATACATCGTAATAAAGTGTTAAATGAAAGAGATATTATATTTTAAAATAAAAAGATTTTTTATAATAACAAACAATATTATATACAATGTGTATAGGATTTGGGATTAAGTAATTACATATTTCGTGCAGGAAGAAAGACAGTTATTTTTAAAGGATTTGGTATAGTTCTATTCAAAATTTATCGAAGGCAAATCTATACCTTTTATGGAAATAAGTAAATCATGTTTGTAGCACATAGTTGAAGGTTTACAGTATCCACTTTGATATGGAAAAGTTGTTTTTTTTACCATGTCTCAATCTATTCCTTCCTCTGCTCCTACCACTAAGGGTGTGTTTGGATTGAAAAGTAGATTTGAAGGAGTAGATTTGAGATGAAAGTGTGTGAAAAGTTTAATTATTTGGATTAAGAGAAAGATAGTAAGATTTGAATGGAAAGTTTAGTTGTTTGGACTAAGAGAAAAATAGAAAGATTTGAGTGGAAAGTCTTGTGATGGTATCGAGAGTTAAGAAAGGTTGGACAATGATATGATAACTATGAACAAGAAAGAACAAAAAATATGATAATATGGAAGAAGGTTTTTTTTATTGAATGTATATCTCTTTGTTTACAATAGCTCACTTAATATAAAATTCTAGGAAACTGAATATGGAAATTATTATAAATAAATACATTTGATATTCTCTGGTATTCTACTGATATTCTCTGATACTCTCTTGATTATCTTTGATATTCTACTAATTTGTTTCTTTGATACTCCCTTGATTATCTCTCTAATATTCTTACCGATATTCTCTGATATATTCTACTCATTTGATTTGTTTCTATAATAAAAATAGTCTAACACTCCCCCTCAAGGTGAGTAGTGGGATCACCAATGCTTAAATTGCTGAGGACACGGGTAAATGGTTTGCCTGTAACAGTTTTGGTGAAAATGTCTGCCAATTGGTCTTCTGACTTTAAAAATGGGAGCTCAATACTACTATCCTTAATCTTCTCCTTGATGGAGTGTCTGTCCACTTCAACGTGCTTGGTTTTGTTATGTTGTACAGGATTCTTTGTTTTCATAGCTTCCTGCCATTCGCCCTTCTTACTGGCTTCATGAACTGTTTTGGGAATAAGAAAAACAGTTTGGACAGGAAGTTTGATGAATTAAACCATTTTCTCTGAAAAACTCTTGCATTGATTTGTTAACAAAATCTCCACCATTATCTTATCTAAGTACTTGGATTTTCTTGCCAAACTGAGTGTGAATCATTTGATAGAATGCATAGAACTTATCGGGTACTTCAGATCTGTGTTTAAGAAAATATATCCACGTCATGCGAGAGAAATCGTCCACAAATAACAAAAAATACTAACATTGATTATTATGGGAATTAGGAGCTGGACCCCACACATCAGAATGTACTAATGAAAAAGTAAAATTGACTCTATTGTTGTTGGGAGGAAAAGTAACTGTTGGGAGAATCCGAGGGGGAAACACTGGGGAGATCTCTACAATGAGAACTGAGCCAAACCCATATAAGGAATGACCCCACCTTCAACCCAAAACCTTAAAGCATTAGGTTTGCGGGTCTTCTTTCTTATATGTTGCTCAACTTTCTCATTCCTACCCAACGTGGGACTTCAACTCACACTTGAATATCTAACAATTAACCAAAATACCCCCGCACTCCTGGCCCAGCCCACAAAGCCTATAACTTCCCCTATTGGTATTATGATTCATACCTAACAAATCTCCACCTTGGCGAATATACGCCCCCTTAGAAGATATACAGTCCGAAAGTATCAAACACATAGTGGGTTGGACTACCATGCTTCTCTAGCAACTATAAACATTCAACAAATTCAAACAATGCTTGAAATTGTCTGTGGTAACTGGCTTGGTTAACATGTCAGCTGCATTCTCCTCAGTACCAATCTTCTGCAACAATATCTCACCAGATGCAATCAACTCTCTGATCTTGTGAAACCTCACATCAATATGC
>Ga0099825_1007558_pt1 | contig 13194 bp, 7 predicted proteins | sample SiratroredBW_FD_76838 | JGI IMG/M metagenome (GOLD analysis project Ga0099825, IMG submission 76838) | Root nodule microbial communities of legume samples collected from California, USA - Siratro red BW | ecosystem: Host-associated > Plants > Roots > Nodule | place: USA: California | collected... | reverse complement strand
ATATAATACTGATAATAATAATAATTATAATTTTAATAATATTATAACTAACAATATTAGAAATAATAATAAAAACAATAATATTAGCAATAATATTAATAATATTAATAATAATAATGATAATATTATTAATAATACTACTGATAATAATAATAATAATAATACAAATTTAATAATAATAATAATAATAATAGTAATAAAAGTGTTAAAAATACAAATAATATTTGTTATAATATTAATAATATCAATAAAAATATTAATATTGTTAATAATATTCGCCTTTACTAATGTTATTATTAATAAATCAATATGAACATCATTAATAAGAGATAATAGTAGTTTTATCCATAAAAATAAGTTCCTAAGTATTACCCACGGACATAGGTCCGTAGGTATTACCCACGGACATAGGTTTGTAGATATTATCTACGGAAATAGTTCGTGGGTAATACGTATAGACCAATATCCGTGGATAATACTGACGAATCTGTGTCTGTGGGTAATATCTACGAATCTATGTCCGTGGATAATACCTACGGACTTAAATCTGTAGGTAATATCTACAGATACAGATCCGTAAGTAATAATCTGTGGGTAATGCTGAATTTACCTACGGATACAGATCCGTGGTGGGTAAATTGAGTTTTTCTTGTAGTGGCAGCCTTAACTATTGTCATGTATTCAACTTCAGTGGTAGATAATGCAAATAGTTGACTTCTAACATACAGGTCCTCCACTAATAGTAAAAAATATGCAGTTGTCGACCTTCTTTTATCCAAATCACCTACATAATTTGAATCAAAATATCCAACAACGAAAGGATCACTCTGCTAATTACCAAACACAATGCCATGCCCCACAGCATCTTAAGTACCTGAAAATCCATTTGAGTGTCTCCCAATGTTGCCTACCTGTTTTAGACATGTACTTGCTAACTTGACTAATAGCATGAGCTAAATCAGGGCGAGTACATACCATTGCATACATTAAGCAGCCAACAACACTAGCATAAGGAACCTCTACCATGTCTGCAACCTCCTTATCTATCTTAGGGCATTAGTTTGAACTGAGCTTAAAGTGATTTGCCAATGGAGTGCTCACAGGCTTTGCACTGCTCATTCCAAATTTGTCTAGTACCTTCTCAACATAACCTTGCTGAGATAACCACAATTTCTTTGAGCTTCTATCCCTGTGAATCTTCATCCCAAGAATTTTCTTTGCAACACCTAAGTCTTCCATATCAAATTCCTGACTCAATAAAACTTTCAAACTAACAACATCATCCAAATTCTTCGCAACAATCAACATATCATCAACATACAGTAGCAGAAAAAAAAAGAACCATCATAAAGGCTCTTTACATAAACACAACAATCATTCCTACCCAATATGGGACTTAGACTCACACTTGAATATATAACAATCTCTTTAGAATTGTGCAAGCTTTTATGTTATGAAATCCTCAGAATTAAAACTAGGAGTTCTAAGGTTAGTAATTAATCATAAACCCTTAAATAAAATAATAAAATAAAGTGTTACAGTGGATAAAAGTTAGTAATTAATCATAAATCCTTAAATAAAATAAAGTATTACTAAGGGATAAGATATCCTTTACCAAATAAAATTGACATTCAAAATTTGTGTTATAATAAAAAATATCTATTCAAGAAGAAATAAACACAAAGTAACTTTTATAATACCTTTTGGTCATTACAAATTCTACCACAAAGATTACAAAAATATTCCTAGTAAATTTCAAAATATTATGAATGATATATATTACTCATATATGAAATTTTGAACAGTCTATCTAGATCATGTACTAATACTTCTAAAAAACAATAATGATAAAGAACATTTAATTGAATTCATAAAGTTAGTAAACGACATGGATTAGTTGTATATGCTAAGAGGACTAAGATATTTCAAACAAAAGTTAGATTTTTAGGTATGAAATATATCAACGGACTATTACTCTGATAAAGATCTTTAAAATTTTCAAAACAAAAAAAAATTCAGATGAAATAAGAGAAAAACAACAACTATGAGATTTTTAGGATGGATAACTATATAGCAGATTTTATTCCAAAATATTAAAATTATTTATGCTGCATTATATTCAAAACTTAGAAAAATCCAGCGATGTGAAATGAAGATATGACTGCACCATTATACAAATTAAAGAATTAGTTAAAAAGTTACCCTATTTAGGAATACTACTCTATTATTGTGACAAATGCATTTAGGTTATGGGGGAATTTTAAAGTAAAAACTTTTAGAAAATTCAAAAGAACAAATTGTCAAACATTTTTTCTAACAACTGTTAAAAAAATATTTAATAGTTTCATGTTTATAAAGTTTTAAGATGTATTATTTCGTAAATTTTTTTAATTCAAACTGATGGTAAAATTGCACCAAATGTTTTAACAAAAAATTTCAGAATTTGGTTTCTAAACTTATCTTTGGTAGATGACAAGCTTTATTACCGTATAAAAGGAGAAAATAATTCTATTTCATATTTTTTTAACTTAGAGAATTTTTACAGATATTATCGTTAGTAGAAAAACCAGTAGTAAAGATCAATGTGGCCTCATTGGAGACAAATAGAGTCAAGTTCTTCAATATCAAATAAAGCTCAACATGTTTCCTCACTGGAACCCAATAAAGGTTCATCGTCAATATCACTAAGACCTCAAATCCCTACTACCAACCCAGCTGCCATGTATAGCAAATATAGTAAAAAATCATGGCCCAATATTAAAGCCTTTGATAACCACAAAATAAATACACACCTTTACAATATACCCATGTTCTTATCAAACTAATAGATTTTACCACAAAGCCCTCTCTACTAATTTCCTCTCAAAAGCCCTTAACCTTAAATACACCAAAAGCCTATATCCTCGTAGAAGATTATGTAAGTAAACCAGAGATATTGACTATATTTAACCTTGAAGAAAGAATGGACAAAAGCAACTCCCACACAAATAGTCGATAATTTATTCTCTTCAACATTTCATTAACCTCCAATAGATATATACAAAACCATGACCTTCTATTAGTTCATTTTAGTAGACATAGACTCGATAGAAGTTTCTCATAACCCTGATAATGAAGCAAATATCATGTATTCAAAAATCAAAATATTGTATACAATGTGTCCCCGAGAATGGAAATAGCCTTTCTATGAAATAAAATCTTTTCCAAGAACATTTACTTTGCAATATTACTTTTACTATGATTACATGGAGGCTTGCATCAATATTCTTTATATTAGTTCAAACAAACATTCATGGTTTATCTAGATTAAGAGAGAAATATCCTGAAAAATCTCAAAATGGTTAATCAAGTGGTTCGTAGACTTTGAGCCTATCATCAATATTCCCCAAATAAGTTAACGATGTATATGCTTACTTTTGAAACAAATCAGGATATACAGATTAATTTCTTCTGTAGTTTCTTAATCAATAACTCGAATATTGTCATGGGATTATTCAATAATATACCCCTATGGATGGGTAGAAGTTGAAATGTTGGCTCGAAAAATCAGAATAAAATTGTGAAAAAATATTAATATTGATCTGATCATTAAAGAGAAGATACGAGATTGATTAAAAATAAAATAATAGCTTGGCTTTAGCAGAAGAGCCATTATAGCTCAATGCAAAATCATTATTTTTATTAGAAGAGTAAAAAATAATGACAGCCCTAGCCTCTGCCACGTTAAAAGAACAATTTGAAAAAGACCTTACAAGTGATAACATCAATATAATCTTATTGAAATATTATTATTTTTATTATTCTCATAATAATTATTATTCTTGTTTTATAATATTTATTATTACCATAATTATTATTATTATTACTATTCTCCTAATAATAATTATTCTTATTGTTATTATCATAATGATTTTTTATCATAATAATAAGTATTATTATCATTATTAATATGATTATTATCAAATTATTTTACCAACAGATCAAATTCGTCAATAAGTATAGATAAATTTTAACAAAGGATAAGTTGATGATTAATTTAATGACAAATTTTCCTGATGAATAATTTGGCAGTAAATTTACCGATAGATTTTACCAATGCATAATTTTGTGGTCTATTTACTGACGAATTTTATTGATGGATAATTTATCTGTTGGTAACTCTGTTAATAAATTGACTGTCAAATTATTCGTCGATAAAAATCTTCGGGTAACTTGACCGCCAATTTATTCGTTACTAAAATTCATCGGTAATGATATTTTACCAATAGATACATATTCGTTTGTAATTCCAAAAATTCTTGTAGTGAAAAATGAAGAAAGTTGTCAACACCCAATCTCTTCCGAGCAAATAAAATTAAAAAAGAGTAATAATAACAAAAATAAAAAAAAAACACATTTAATTAATTTAAAGTTTTTTGAATTTTTTTTTGTAATTTCTTAATTCTCGTTTTTTAAAAACATAAATAATAATAATAATAATATAAATTTGATTTAGAATTTTACCTTTTTTTAGGAAAATAAATAAATAAATAATATAGCTTAAGTATAAATGTTTTCTTTTATTTTTCAAAAGAGAAGAAAAAATAAAAAATATAGATTTATTTTTTCTAATATTTTAATAATAAAAAATAATAATACAATAACCAAGAAATTATAAATAATAATAATAATAACAAAAAAAGTGTTTCCATTTGAAAAAATAAAAGAAAAGAAAATTGGATTGTTTTAATTGGGCTCATCTTTTAAATAGCATGTAGAAAATAAAATAAAATAAAAAGAAAGCCCAGTCTCTTTAAGGTTTGATAAAAAAGAGCTTCACTAGTTGAGTAAGCTCTCATATTTGGGTTAATTTTGTCACACACCCCACTAACTCGCTAATTATAGTTTATTTGGGTGATTTCCTACTATCTAGGCCTGGACCTCATAGTGTCCGTTCTACTTTTAGAATTTGTGTCTAGATTATTTAATTTAATTTAAAATTAATAGAAATTTGCTTGATTAAAAATTGATAGAAATTTGCTTAATTAAACATTGATTGAGTCAGATTATGGAATTAATTTAATTTAAAAAAAAAATAAACTAAGGAAGGAAGCTACTAATATTAGTGAGTATATTTCAAGATTTTTAGTGATAATCAATTATTCTGTTTAATGTAAATAATTTTGATTGATCCATTTAATTTCCCAACTTTCCTTAATAAAAACATATTAATTAAAATTTACTATCACTAGAAAATTAAAATCTGAAAAAAGAAATAATTTGTATGATTAGAGGGGATTTACAAATTACAATTAAAGTATAGATTATAATTTTCAAACTTATATACCATACATCAATTCTATAGACAGACAAAACAAATATACAGACACATAAACATGTTCTGCTCACTCCTGAAACAACTTTATATTAAAAAGAAGGGATCTTTAGGGTAGATATTCTATACCTAGAATTCACAGAGAGAAAAAGGTCTTGAACTATTCTAAAATAAGAGAAAAGATACAGACAAAGAACAATGGCGAGATCAGAGAAAGATTAAGAAAAAGGGGGTAGTCTTCAATTGGTACGTTTTCTGCTTTGTGATTACTTTGTGATTTTGTGTTTATTTGATCTGTAATTGCAATATTGAGTGTTAGTCATTTTTTCGCTATGTATTATTGAATTTAAACGTGAATTATACATAATGATGATGGATTGCTGATTTGAGCACATCCTCATTCTAAGTTGTATTTTATAATGGTGGATTGCCACTTTGAGCATATCCCCATTCCAAGAAAGTTGTTGCCTCAGGCACAATTCTTCATCCATCTCAGGATGAGTACCAAACGAGTTTTTCTATATTTAAATTTTATTTTATATTTTAATTAATTATTTTATTTTATATTTTAATTAATTATTTTATTTTATTTTTACTTTTATTTTTCGTACCAAATTTTATCTCATTTTTAATCTTGTTCTATTTATATTTTAAATTTTAAAAATAAATAAATAAGGGTAGTTAAATACAAAATTAGTTTTCTTGTACTATTTAAAATTTGAAAATATAAAAATATAAAATAATCAAAAATTAAAAAATATAAAGTTTTAAAAATTTAAAAAAATATAAAATATTTCTAAAAATAATAAAAGACATAAAATTTTAAAATTAAAAAATAATACACCATCAAACAATTTTATAATTAAGAACTACGTAATTAGGAGCAAGGTCAATCCTTGTTGGATCCAAAACTAAAAAAAAATATTCTTTTTGTCTTTATTTGTTGTTATTTGCTTTTATTTGTTTGCACTTTATTTGTCTTTAATTTCATCTTTATAATTTCTTTGTCTATTTATTTTATTTACATTTTTATTTTCTTTTAATTGCATCTTTATTATTTCTCATTGATTTATTTACATTTCTTATTTGTCTTTAATTGCAGTTTTATTATTATCCCTTTTTGGAAAAAGTAACATTTTGTATAACCACACTCATTTTATTTATTTGATTAAAGGTACTATCTTAGGGCGTTGGTGGGGTGTGTGTGAGTGTGGTTTTGGTTCAAAACCATGTTGCATGATATTCACTTAAGAAGAGCTGAAAGATTCATAACGATTGAAAGAGACTAAAAGTGGTTAAGTGATTTGGAAAAACCATTCTAAGAGTAAATCAGTTAACTGCTTTTAAAAATTCATTTTACTAAATTTTTCTGTGTTACAAAAATCAATCGATTGAATGATTAAAACAAACGATTGAATTTTTGTCTGTTTTAAACCAGCTTTCTATATAAGGATGGCCTGTGATTTGAAACTTACGAAAAACATAACATAGAACATTTTGAGCGATCACTTGTGATTTTCTAAGAGAGAAAAACTTACCCTTTACTTGAGAACACTTTACACATAGTTTTACATCAAGAATAATCTCAAGAATGTGAATCTTTAAGCTTTTGTCTTGAGTGGGTTTCGTGTAAACAGGTTCTACACCAAAGCTAAGTCTTCTACACTTCTCTTCATCCATTTGTAATTTGTTTTGTGTAGAAGTACTGTTGTTTTCATACTGAATTGTTATCACTTATATTGTGAGAGGTTTGGTTGTAAATTAAAAAGGGTTTGTGATTTGTAATTGTGGTTTTGTTACCCATATTGCATAGGGTTTGTAATTGGGTTTGTGCAATAGGTTTATGCATTGTAATCACAATTGTTGTGGGGTGCATTAGGTTGTGTGCTGCGGGGTATAGTGTTGACTTGCTGGGAGCAAGGGTGTTGTGTGCTGTAGGGTGCAATGTTGATTTGTAGAGAGCAAGGGATTTTGTATTGTACTAAATTGATCTTGTGATCATGTTAGTGGAACTCTTTGCTTGTTGGCAAAGGATTGGAGGTAGTCCTTGAGGAAGGGTGAACCAGTATAAATCTTGGTGTTCTTGATCTCTCTTTCTATTTTCTTGAACACTTTATATTACTTGTTGTTGCACGCTCATTTAATTGTTCATCATGCTCAGTTGATTGTTCATTTTGTTGGTGTTATATTGTGTACTCTGGAACTATTTTTATATTTATTCAGTTGACTATATCTGTTCTTGTATGTATTTGAGTGTTTCTAGTTAATTGTGCTTGCTGTATAATTGTTTACATTTCTAGAAACTTGTTTTCTTGAATGTATTGTTACATTTGTTTTAGTCTATTAATCCTGATTTCCTTTTTGTGTGAGTGACATTCAAAACTGTTTCTACTATTTATCTAATTGTTATTGGACTATTCTGAACTGTGTTCTCTATTCAACTTATTGCTGATCTGTGTTCTTGTATATATTGGTCGTGTTATCGATTGATTGGATCTTTTCTGATTTGTGTTTCACTCTGATTTCACTATATTGTTTCCAATGTTTACTTAACTGATTTATGGATTATCTGAATTATTTTCTAGCTTCAGCTTCTTGCTTCTACTTCTGAGCTAATTGTGTTATTGTTGTTTACTATTGTAGCTTCAGTTGATTGTTCTTGATTTTGAATACATTGACTCTTGTTGTGTATTTCAGAATAACACTTTTGATTGATTCAATTAAGAACTTTCATTCTACACTTTAAATATTTTCCATTTTTACGAAATTTTTTTGAAAGTTCAATTCACCCCGCCTCTTGAACTCGACCTAAACTTATTTTACTAAAAATATACTAATAATACATAGAAAGGAAAACCATTACAAGTCGCAATAGAGGCTTTTCATTAGAGGATGAAATGAAATATAGATCAAAGCTCCTATTTAATACTCTAAAACAATGCGAGAAGGAAGTTGGAGCGAGAAGTCAAACCACTCAGATGGCGACCAATCCCACCTAACCACGTGGAAAGATAATTGAGAAGATATGACACTTTGAGGGGTTCCTATTTGAAGTGATGTTACATTTGAAAATCCCAATGGAAGCTTCCAAAATTTCCGTTCACTACAAGAAATTTTGTCTTACCTATGATCAAAACCCATATATAACTTCCAAAATTAATATGTAATTTGAATTTACGTACGATTTATCAGATTATCTACGAACAAAAATCCAAACATATGTCCCTCGTTGGTAATACTTACATACGGATTTTAAAATTTGTAGATAATTTTATACTATCGAATTTGTATGCAATATCCATATGTAATTACATACGTATTACATAAGGATCACATCTGTATGTATTATTTTTTATTTTCTAGGGTGAATTTTGTTTATTCTTGAGATACCTAATGCATCCAGAAGCAGTAGTCAATTCGTCATCAAAATATAAACAACAAATATGGATGGAAAGTATTATACAACCAGTTTTCTAAACATGAGTACTCCACCTCATAATAAAAGAAATTACAAGATAAAGAGAAACCAAATTGCATTATCCTAACATCTATCTCAATTAATACAGTATTGTGTTTACAAATTAATAATTATTAAAATGATTATGGGAATTATGTCATTGCTTTGCGGTTGTTCATCACATTGTGGTTGTTGATGGTCTTGTACTTCTTCATTTTGCTGATGTTGATTTTGTTGGTGACCATAAGCTTGGTGAAAAATATGTTCAACAACTGTTGCGGTTGGAGGGGGTAAGCACTGGAGGATTGCACCAATAAATGCCTGGATGGATTGTAATTGGGATCTCATCCGACAAATTTGGACCTCACTAGTGGACAATCATTGTCTCAACTCATGAATCTCTTTGGAATCAACTTGCTTGCTAGAGGATGCTTGTGTCTGGCACGAAGCTCTCAACACTTTCATTGTGAGGATCGACATTTCCGATTCCATATATGTGTCCCTTGTATTTTTCACCAGCAGCCTCATACCAACTTTGTTCCTTAGTCTTTCTTCCTCCACAAGGTCTAAGGGATTGCATTATGAGACACCCACATTAGAAGCTGACTCAGACATTGCTCGAGAATATCTATTCTCAAAGTCTTCCTGCAAAGACAATTTTTAAAAACATAGTAAAAATTATAACTAGATGTATTAAAAGTAACTCACATGCGTTCGTCTGGATCTATCATCAATGAATTGTCGGGTACTTTTTCTTATTCGCGTTTGTTGGAAGATTTCATCCACATGGACTGACCTACCAAGCTCCTCTGACTGAAAGTAAAAACATTACAAAGTATGCAATTAGTAAATAATTAATGGATCATAATTCAATGACAACACATAATGAATTCATACTAAACAAATAGTGTGTTCGTGCACGATAATGGATTCTCAGTGTGCAAACTGCCACCTTTATCTGATGGACGATTTTTCTTAGTTGTATCACATTTAGATTGATATAGTGGCATATTCCATTCTTTGAGGAGGTCTGTATATTATTTCCAATTGATTTTGGCTTCTTACCATCTAGTCTATGAGAAGCCCTAAAATTGAAATTTTTATTTACACTGTCATCATCCTCTGGCACTATAAATCAGATATACAAAGAAACAACGAAAAGAACATTAAAGTCATCTAAAGAGTGAAATAAGCATGTGTTGATAATATAAAATAGACTTGCAGGAGGTAAAATTACACCATCCAACTAAGAAACAATAATTAAAAGCTCTTAGATTTTGAACGGAAATTAAAGTTCTATTTTATGTATTGTGATACCAAGTAATTAAATTATGTTCACTTATAATGACCACTTTTTCTTGCATTTTGCAAAGAAAATAAATATGCAATAGCCACAAGCAGAGAAAGTTGGTTTAGTTGGTATAACATAGCACCTACCTTACCATTCAACCAAGTCAACCAATCATTGCATGTTAAAATTAATAATAAAAACTTCACCACGATCATTGATGAAGCATAGTAATTAGTTAGCATAACCAAATTATAAAAGTAAGATCAAAAATAGGAACAAATTGAAGGATAAAAAATGTATTGAGAAACGGATGGGATAATTGTGAGGTAGATATTAGTTTTCAAATTTCGAACGTGCACTAGTACAAAAAACGCATTCTATGACAGGATATGAAGTCAGTTAAAAAGGAATCGATGTACAAAAAAATACGGTGGCATTTTTATAAATATTTGAAGAGATATTGCATCGGTTAACACAAACCCAACGTAATATACCACATTCTAAGATTGTTCCCACATATAACTAGCGTAGAAAAGGTTGAAAAAATAAAAAAATTAAAATTTGAAAACTTGTAATGGCGGTGAAGATACTACGTCAATTGGGAGGTTGCAACTGATGTAGTATGTAGCCCATATTACGTTCGTGGGGAGGTCGTAACCCATATTATGTCGGTTGGGAGGTCGTAGCCCATATTACATCGGTTAGGAGGTCCCAATCAACGTAGTATGTCCCTCGTTGTTCTCGAATGAATTTAGGAAAAAATTGGGTAAAGTTTGGTCAATAACTACGTCGGTTGGGCCCAACCGACGTAGTATGTCTCTCGAGTTAAAATTAGGGATTTCAAGGCATATTACGTTGGTTTGGAGCTCTCAGTCAACGTAATAAGCCATGTTTTAACTCTTGGGTAACAATTTTCTCTTTCGCTTCCTTCTGTTTCACTGTTGCTTCTCTTTCACTGTTGTGCGTGCTATTGTGACAAATCACTCCTCCCATTTCGTTCACTCTTGAAGTTTATGTGGAGCACTCCTTAAGTTCACTCAAGTTTGGTTGCATTAATGTCGCATTTTGGTGGGTTCACGTTCGTTGCTAATGGGTCGCATCTTTGGTGCCACTGGTTTGCATTTGGTTGCCATTGGTATGCGTTTTGGGAGCAATTGGTTTGCGTTTTGGTTTGGATTTTTGGGAGGCATTGGTTCGCATTTTGGGAGGCATTGTTCGTGTTTTGGGTGGCCAAGAGTTCGCTTTTCGGTTTCAGTCTCACTGGTATGTACCACGTTGTTCTCCCTCATTTTGCATTCATTGGTTTTCCTAGAGTTCATTTAGGTCATTTGCGTTCACTGGTTTTGCTCTCAGCATTCATTGGTTTTGCTCTCACTGTCTACAAGGGGTATGTTTTGTATCTTTGAAATGTTGTATTATTTGTATGCTTGGACTACTTTCTGTATGCATGAAATACTTTTGCATTGGATTGCTTGTTGTGTATGCTTGAATATATAGTGAATATGTGTTGTTATTGAGCTCGGGGATATTCGATCTCTAACAATTTGTATTTAATATGTGGATTGTCTGGGCGTGTGTTGGTATTGAGTCCAAGGATGTTCGATCCTTTGCAGTTTGTATTTAATTTGTGCATTGTATAGTATATATAAAATTTTTGTACTATATGTAGACACGGATCGAAGTTGGATAAATGAAAGCCGGTCATAGTTTCTCTTCATGTTCTTTAAATTGACACTTAATGTTATTTCAATTGATACATTTTATGTTTGTGTTACACTGTGGGAGGAAAGACAAATCATCAATCGTTGGCGGTTTAAGTCCTAAGTCTCAACCACTCCAGACAAATGTGAATCCACTTCATGAGTTGGCTAAGATCTCCCACGAGTTATTTAACACAACTTGTACAATTCTTAGGGATGAAGCCATTTTTGGTGTGGACAATGCTGGTGTACCACTATACATAGCCATGCAAGACGTGCTTGAAATCATCCAAGGAAACCAGCTGCTAAACATTGTAGTCATTCACTTATGGATGATGTAAGTATACCTTTTTACATGTTATTTGATAAAATATGTTTCATCAACCACTTTTACTAATATTGATATTAAAAATGCATGTACATAAATAAATTTTTTTATATGACAAGGAATTCTGATATTTATGGATTCCTTGAGCCATAAAATATTTAGAAGTTTGAAAATAAAAAAAGTGGATTGTTAGACTTATATACAGAGATGTATTCAAGAATGTAGAAAGAGGATTTACTTTGCCTCTGTTATTCATTTGTAAGTTTCATATCTTTATATTTTGATCTTAAGTAATTTAGAGAATATGCAAGTAATGAATTATATTTTAGGTGTCATTGGCAACTCATGCTTATCTGTCCCGCAGATAACACTGTGGTTTGTTTCTATTCATTGCATCGGAAGCCAAGTTCAGATATGAAACAAGTAGTACAAGGGTATGATCTAATTAAGTTTAAATAATGCATTACTCTTGTTTGTATAGTATGCAAGTTACTAATCATCTTGGATTTTAGTGCAATTAATGTTTGTAATGTTCTTGGAGGAAGATTTACATCCACATCCCAGAACCTACGTTAGATATTTTCTAAGGTATTTAATTCTAAATTTAATTTATTAAAATTAGTTTTCAACTTATTTCATGATTTAACTTTAACGTAAGTGCAACAAACAACAAGGAAGTTGGGAATGTGGATACTACGTGATGCATTGGATGAGGATCGTAGTCCGAGTTTGTATCACTAACTCTTGAGACCAGCTATGAACATGTGTAAATTGTAGATAAAATGACTTTCAAGATTCACATAATGATGATTAATAACACTTGTTTTACATTTCAGCTTTTTCAAGACCAGGAGCCATTGGACAGCCAAACTATAGACAAAATTCGAAAAGAATGAACAAGACACTTAATTACCATTAGAAGTAATAACCCATTGTATGTAGTTTACATGCAGATATATATAAGTGCATATAATTGTGTACATGTAGATATATTATACCACAGTAATGGGTGTATAACACTCAAGTATATATATATATATATATATATATATATAGATATATATATATATATATAGATATATAGATCTTTTTTGATATAGTTGT
>Ga0099825_1007553_pt1 | contig 13204 bp, 3 predicted proteins | sample SiratroredBW_FD_76838 | JGI IMG/M metagenome (GOLD analysis project Ga0099825, IMG submission 76838) | Root nodule microbial communities of legume samples collected from California, USA - Siratro red BW | ecosystem: Host-associated > Plants > Roots > Nodule | place: USA: California | collected... | reverse complement strand
ATATATATATATATATATATATATATATATATATATATATATATATATATATATATTGCTTAAAAATATAAAAATAAAACAAAATTTTTTATATATAATTTAAAAAAGTGAGAATAATATAAATATTTTTACTTGTCAAACATACATAACCAAATTTATCTTTATCCTCGTCCATTGTTATTCATATTTAAAAATGGGATGAAATATTATTAATGAAAAAAATTATGTTATTTTATATTTCATTGATGTTCGTATTTAGATTATTTTTTTCATTTTCTACTTAAGTGTCTGTTTGATGTAAGATTGACTCTTTTATTGTGGTTTGTAAGAAATGAGTTTATTTAAAATACAAACTATTTTCAGTATGTTGTTTTAGGGTGCAAACTTAAACGGTTTTACTCCCTGTACCACCACCTTTAAGGGTATTTTAATATTAATTGTTTCTTAAACACAATAACTTTAAATATTAATAGTGAAAGGAGAAAATTGGAATTGATAAATTTTATGAGTGATGATCATCTTGGATAAATAATAAGATGGATTATGGAGAGGTCTCTATGTAAGATGTTATCAAGCTAATTAGTTTACAAAGTGTTATAAAGTGTTCATAAAAGTTCTCCCGAGTATAATATGATTTCTTTCTAAAAATATTCATGAATAAACTCGTGTTAGTATTTAAACCCCTCTAGCTATATATTAGCAGTTAAACATGTTATAATTTTTACTTATATTTATTTGTGAGCAGTTACTTCTGTGCTATACAATCTCCTTGTTCTACTAAACAAATTTTTAATATTCTAATAATATCCTTATTTATTAAATAAGTTTTTTCTTTTATATATTAGCAGTAAACATGTTATAATTTTTACTTATATTTATTTGTGAGCAGTTACTTCCTCTATTATACAATCTGTTTCTTGTACTAAACAAATTTTTAATATTCTAATAATATCCTTATTTATTAAATAAGTTTTCTCTTTTTTAACAGTATTTTCAATAAAAAAAATTTGTTAACAGACATTTTTATAAATAATCTTCTGTTTACAGTCTTTTATTAACAAACCTCTTTTTTTTATAAATAACGTGTTTCAACTCAATTTTTAAAATTAATTATATTATTGTTTGATTTTAGAATTGTAAATATACTAATAGTAAAATATCTATTTTAATAAACTAATAAAAATAAAATAATATAATTGATTAAAAAATAAAAATATGTATTGTAGTAAAAGAGAAGAAAAATTATTTAATATTTAAATTTTAAAATAAAAATAAAAAAATATTTTTTATATTTTTAGTGCAGAAAGTAATTTATATCATACCGAAAGAAAATTAAGTGTTATTTTTATTATTAGAAATTTTACAAATAAAAATCTTACTTTATGTATAATTATTAAGATATTGTCTTTTTTGAAATTCTAAATTTCATTGTAATTTTATTCTTAAAATATGTGTATTTAAATTAACTTTGACTTTAACTCTTAAATAATGTAAGATTATATTGAGTATATTGAAACAAACTTTTTAATTAAAGATTAAAAAAAATTTTCTTTTTAAATAAAAATATGTTTTAAAAACAAAATCGTAACAAAATAATCAAATAATATCTTAAAAACATTAATTAATGTTAATAATATTATCTTAATAGACTTTATATCGAAACCATCGTAACTAAGGAAGTACACAAGCAAAATTTCGTCCAAGATTCAATTGATTCTTACTAAAAGAAAAGTAACAGTGCAATGAACTTACCTTATTTTACCCAATTTTACATATACAGGTTAAAAAATGATAGTGCAGGAAATAATTGGCAGAAAAAGAATGATTGGAACTTGCACTAATTATTACACCACTATAAGAGGATAGGAGTCTGACTTCTCAAATCAAATCCTTCTCTTTCATTCCATTTAATCAAACTATACCCATAGGTTCATTTGTGTAATAATTGCTTTATTTTATTAAAAGAAGTTACAACGAATTAAAAAATCATGAAATCAAATGATAAATCAATATGTTAATGAAATCAAAAGTGGAAATTTTTATTCAACAAATATTATTTACTCATTCATACCATTTTTTAAAGTAATCTCTAATGTAATTACTATTTTTCTTATTTTTTCATTAACCTATCTGAATAAAATTACAATTAATTCAGAATATGAGAGTGGAAATTTGTAATAGTTGACTATTTTTAACGGCTCTCTAATCTTTACTAATTATGGTAAGATAATAGTTGACAACATCTAGTCATTAATTATTTACAAATTGAAAGTATGAGTGAGCATTCATTACATTAATGGTCAAAGGACTAATCTCATTATCCTGGGGAGTTTACATTAAGATTCTAATGCTTAAAATAATCATGACCTAATAATCTTGATTAATATCTTAGCACTAAATACTTCTTTCAGTCGTAACTTGCATGATGAATGGAACCATATATAGATTATGTTTAAGATTCTGCTTGCAGTCCCCTCAAATCTTAACGGTAGAACAAAAATATGTTTTGGAGAAGTATGTTTGTTTTAAAAGATGTAATAGCTAAGTAATTGGAAAATACCTAAAAAATACTAATAAAATTGGAAAATAAATATTCATATTCTCCATTATCTATTAAAAGGAAAAGAGAAATATATTTATATAACCTAAGGCACAACAACAACTAGATGTGATGATCATAAAAGTCTCATCCTCTCATTTCAAGAAATTAAAATATAAACTAAATAACTTTATATATTTTTTATCATGCTAAGTCCCTTTATAAATTCTTCAGCCGATTAATTTTTTTTTTCGTTTGGGCTATTTTAGGTCCACCTTATCAAATTTATTAATTTTATTTATTTTTAAGTAAAATAAATTAATTACAAGCTGAATGTTTAGGTCATCAACAGAATGTTAGTAAAAAGTTCATAAAGTATTTTTATGACACTAAAAATTTTAATTTATGATTTATTTATTAAAAAACACATTTATCTGTGTAGTATTTTCTTATGTAAAACTTAAATTTCTTATTAACTCTATCTAAAAAATTAATTATTTTAAATATTTTTCAGCAAACTTGTTTAACAAAATTTATCCTAACTATAATTGATTATCACAATGATTAATTATATATTTTTTTTTCGAAATAATCTAATTTTTTGGATTATCATGCATGTTCTAAACTATATATTTTCCATTCTTTCTTTTCCTTCCATATATACGGTGACTGGATGTGCTAAGAAAGTTATCATGGAGACAGAAACTTTATCATAAGAAGAATATAAGTAAATAGACAATTTATTCCTTGAAAGATAGATATTCTTCTTTCAGCATCATTGTGTTTTGAAGAACCAAAGCCTCTAATCATTTCTTTACTTTTTTCTTAGAAGAACCTAACCACATATTATACATTCTTTCATGTTTAATCAGATCAAAAAAATTAATTGATTATACGTTAGAACCTTAGAATTTCTTTCCCAGTTTTACCAATGAAAGATCCCCGGAACTTTGATACTTGGGAGACATATGTTACGAATACCAGTCAACCAATATATAATCCCTTAATTAACAAGTATTATATAATAAATAATTTATAAATCGTGATTAAGAACACACTGGAATATATTTGGATTTATTCTAGTTCTTGATACAAATAAGAGTCCGACACAATTGATATAAATAGATAAACACCTTAAGATAGAAAGTAATTGCTATATATCGTTCTTGTATTGACTGAGAAATGAATCAATGTCAAAGTGTAACCGCAAGTACCTTTGTTGAGATTGAAGACTAAATATCAAAGCAAGATGAGAAGGTGAGAGCACAACAACGGTAAGGATTTATCTGACTCTACACGAATATTTTAGCACCCACCGTAGGACCGAAAAAAAATCTTGCAAAGAAAGCACATGGTTAATACACCAAACATGATGAACAAAGATAGGCGCATTCTAGAAGAGACCACGAATAGACATGCCGACCAACTGAAATTGATGACGGAGCTGCAAAAGAAACTTGAGACGCTAAAAAAAAATAATGTCAAGAAGATAGACTCGCTCAAGGTCGAGATCGATAGGGTCGAGCCATAATAATCCATCAAAGACGTAAAAGGTTTATAGCTTCCAAAATGTAAACTCTCTCACCTCGACATACATGCTCAACAAGACATCTCATCAGCACCGTTTCAAGGAAGGCATAATGGAGACCTCTCTCCCTAGAAAGTCCTCTTCTTGATAAATACTACAACACCACAGACCCGACCGAACACCAGTCGTATATGTCACACAAGTAATCTTATATACATCCAATGACACAATTCTTTGTATCGTGTTCCCAACCTTGTTGTAAAAGGACGCCTTAAGTTGGTTTACTTGTCTCCCACCGTACACGATCGACTGCTTTGATACCCTAGTCACCAAGTTTGGAACACAATTGACCACTAGCAGACAACATTACCTTACATCGATCACGTAGTCAACATAAGACAGGAGAAAATAGAGACACTACGTGCATTTGCGGAGCAATTCGGGCAAGTCGTCCAAAACATTCGTAAACCCAAGTGTCCATGCACCACATGGTCATTTCCCCAAAGCCGAGACCCCTTTTGTATAGCCTATGTAAGAAACCAACAACAAACATAGACTAGCTATGACAGCGGGCTGCCATTCTCTTGTATGTTTGGTCCTGTTCTCATTCTTGTTTGTCTTTCCGGTGTTTCTCCCCTTGGATTTTTCCAGCAAGTAGTATCAGAGCCGATGGTTTGGGCAGCGACTAACTCAGTTGAGTACAGTTTGATCCCTGTATCGAAAGTCTTCCTAACAGAGGTTTCAGGCAAACATGTCCCGTTTAAGTGTGTAAACGGCGGTACAAGTGAGGGTTGCTTGTGAGTTTATTGAAAGTATTCTAGACAGTGGTTTCAAGAAAGTGTGTCCCATTTAAGTGTGTAAACGACGATACAAGTGAGGGTTATTTGTGATTGAGGTACCTGTGTTTGAAAATGCTTCCGCTCGAGGGAGAGCGTACCAGTGTGGAAGAGGGACTCTCACTTGAGGAGAAGATTGTTAGGTATCCGAGTGTGAGTCTAAGTCTCACATTGAATAGAAATGAGAAAATTGAGCAACATATAAGAAAGAAGACCCACAAACCTAATGCCTTAAGGTTTTGGGTTGAAGGTGGTGTCATTCCCTTGTGTGTTTGGCCCTGTTCTCATTCTTGTGAGATCTCCCCGATGTTTCTCCCTTCGGATTTTTCCAGTATATTACTCATGTTAAAAATTCACTAAAATACATATATAGACACTTGACTCTACTTTCAGAAGACACATACGTTGAATTTGACTCAAAGATCTGCATTTATCATACTACCTTCATTGTGTTATCTCTCCATACAACTATAGGAATATAAGAACTAAGTCCTTTTATATGACAAGGTAAATTCATATAACCTGTTAGACCTACCAGACCAACTATCTTTTAGATTGCAAACTTAGTCACTACTTGATAATTTTCATCTGTATGATTTTAATATAATAGTAAAGTCAATATATCTCCCTCTAAACGAATATGTAATTCAATGCATATCATAAACAATTTTAACACAATATTTTTTTTCTTGAAAATGTTATGTCTTAATCGCACTTCCACAAGGTTCATAATTCATTCAACACTTCAATGTATTATACAATCATATAGAAATTTAACTTTTAAAACATATTAAGACATCACACAATCATAATTCACATGTGCAAAATACACATTCTCTCACAGCGACCAAATCCTAAGACCATATTTGCCCAATGAATGTCAAGCTCGCCCAACGACCAAACCATTGGAACCAATTTTGCCCAGCAAGAGTGGCTTGCCTAACGATCAATGTTCTAGATATTTTAATTCCATGAATTTTACTCAGCAAGAACATTGCTCATCCAATGACCAAACCATTGGGACTAAATTCACCTAGCGAGAGTGACTTGCTGAATGGTTAATGCTTTGTGATTTTAAAATTTATGAATTTTGCCCAGTAAGCATATAGCTCACTCAACGAGTTTGCATAATTTTACAGATTTCTAAAATAGTCTAGGTGACTCAAGAGGCTTTTCATATATAACTTTTCCATTTTCTTTTGAAGATAAATACCCTTACTCAAGTCACTTGATCCTACTTAGATCTTTATAACTACTCAGACAAGCATACGTATTATTCAAACAGTTTGATCTAGTACATGTCCACATCACAAGCCAAATATTGAAATTAACTCATACACAGATCAATAATGATCACAATTTCATCAATCCATCTTGTGTAATCTAAAAATGACTAGTTAATACACTAAAACATACTCATGGACTCCAAACATCAATGAAGTTTATAATACCTATTAATTCAAAACAATACATGTTTCACTCGACATAACAAACCTTGTAAGAGAAACTTTAAAACTTATGACAACGTCACTTTCACATCTTAATATTCTAACCTAGGGTACTAATAAAAGATAAAGTAAACTTTCCTTACCTGATTAGATAGATGGGTACTCACAAGCTTAAACTCCTAAAGAACATTAAGATAACCTAACATGCACCATAGAGTTTTAATCAATGATTTCAACAACCCTAAACTAACATATTAGTCTTAATAGGGTTACATACCTTACATACAAGGTACGTGTATGTAAGCACACAGGAAAATTCAAATATGACTTAACGAAAAAATGAGCATAATTAAACTTACTCAAATAAAAAATTTGATTAGACAACTTTAGTCTATTTACTATCAAGAATTTATAGATGGTCTCTGATCATTAATTTGATGAAGGATAGAAATAGATTTTGGAAAGAAGAAAGAGAGGGAAAAAACTATTTTTAGATAAATAGTGATTATTTTAAAATAAAAACCTAAATAACTTATTTGATTTATTAATATAAATTTTTTACTTTAATAATGAAATATTCAAATATCATTTTAATTATACCATTTTTATTATAAAAATATTTTCTAAATCCTTACAAAAATAAATAATAGCAAATATATTTAAAATAATTAAAATCAATTTTTTATGATGAAAATTATTTTAAAAATAAGTCATATAAGTATCTATAAACACCGATATCATATTCCTTCCACCCTTCTCTTTTCAATATAAGAAGTCCCACATTGTATTATTTATCTTTGTAAAACCTTTTTCTTTTACATAAATAAAAAATCTTTGATTGATGTATATTAATTGACAATTATTATTATTATTATTATTATTATTATTATTATTATTAAATTAATAAGTCTTACATAAATACCATAATCATGAAAATCATAAAAGACAATTTCGTCATTTTGGATTTGGCTAATTAAAATTTCATTTCTTCCTTCCACATAACTTTTTAACGATATTCAAGTTTGAATATATGAATTTTTTTGTCAATAAAATTTTCCTATTTATAATTATAATTCAATTAAAATTGGATTGTATATATTTTTTTTCAATTTTCAAAATAAAAAAATTAATATATTTCATCAAATTATCGAGGAAATTGTTTTATTAAGGATTACAAACAAACTTTAGTTTTACTAACAGTTATAAAAAATTTATGCCAATATATAAAAGAAATTATGCTGTAAACATTATTTTCATATTCCTATTTTACAAATGATAAGAGTGACTATATATTTCAATTTTCATATTCCTATTTTACAAAAATGATAAGAGTAAATACATATTCAATACATACAGTGTCTCTCTCACCAGAACACACAAAGGTATTTTATCTTTTAGAAAAATAGAATACATTCAATTTTTTTTTTTTTACAAGATTGATGCAAACGTTATACACCTCGTGAACCACTCCGCCAATAATTTTCTTAGCATGCATGCCAAACAAAACCCTCCAATAAACTGAAATTAGAAATCAGAAATCACGAGCAACCAATAAGTGACACTAGCAATCAATGAGCAATTTCATCTTTCAGGTATTTGATTTGTATATGATAGTTATGTGAGAGGAAATCTTCAACAAGTTGAGCAAAAAATGTAGCAGGTGTAAAAATCCATTTATTCTTATATAAAAATCCTTTTTTATTTGTGTGGTTACAAATGAGACCACTTATTGGTATTTCCTTAGCTTATGATGAGAAATGAGAAAGAAGTTGAGGGTATGAACTTGTTTGATATATATATATATATATATATATATATATATTGATTTTTATTTTATTGATTATATTTTGAGATAAAATATTTTATTGTTAAATAATGATTGGACACTCTATTCACAAGTTATCAAAAATACATATTTAATTTTTAATGTAAGAAAAACTATAATGCCTATTTTATTTAACAAAACAAATCTTATAAGAGAAACTTTGAAACTTGAGGAGGTAAATTTCACATCTTAATATTTTAACTTCGAATATTAACGAAACACAAAACTAATTTTCTTTACTTGATTAGATGGAAAAATACTTACAAAGAGTTCAAATTTGATTAGATGGAAAAATACTTACAAAGAGTTCAAATTTTTAAAAGATGTAAAAATAACTTAATTTGTACCACATAGTCTTTATTAATGATTTAAATATATATGACCCAAATTAACATAGATTAATCCTAGGATCAAGTACCTCATATGTAAGGTATGTGTATCTAGGTATACAAAAAAAATTCAAAACTAACTCAAAAACATAGAATATAATTAAATTTACTCAAATAAAAGATTTGATTGGACATTTTTAATCTATATACTATCAAGAGTTCAAATACGATTTTCTGATTCTTAATTTGATAAATGATAAAATCGAATTTTTAGAATGAAGATAGAAAAGAAAAGAAGACGTGTTTTAGATAAATGATGATTATTTTAAAATAAAACTTAAATAACTTATTTTTATTTATATAAATTTTTTATTTTAATAATAAAATATTCAAATATCATTTTAATTATATTAGTTTTATTTTAAAACTATTTTCTAATCTCTTAAAAAATAGACGATAATAAATATAATATAGAACAATTAAGATCAATTTTTATGATAAAAGGTAATTTAAAACAAGTTATATAACCATCTATAAACACCAATATCACATTCCTTCCACCCTCCACTTTTTCTTTTAATTTAGGAAGAAGTCCTACATTGGATTATTTAATTTCCTAAAACCTTTTTCATTTACATAAATAATAAATCATTGAATGATGAATCTTAAGTAAGAGTGACAAAACAATAATAATAATAATAATAATAATAATAATAATAATAATAATAATAATAATAATAAATTTTACACAAATAATACAATTATGAAAATCTTAAAAGACAATTTTGTCATCTTGAATTTCGAACAATTAAGATACGATTGTTCCTCCCACATAACTTTAGGAAAAATTAATTTTGATTATATTCAACTTTGAATATAGGATTTTTTTTTGTTAGTAAAATTTTCTTATTTCTAATTATAATTCAATTAAAATTTAATTATATATTTTGTTATTTATTTTTTTAAATACCAAAATTTTAATATATTTCATGAAATTATTAATAAATTGTTTTTATTAAAAATTACAAACTAATTTTAATTTTAGTAACAGCTATAAAAACATTTTATACCAATGCATATAAAAAAAAGTCATCATGTAAAGGATATTCTCATATTCCTATTTTACAAATGATGAAAGGGACTACATATTCGGATACATACAATACAATCAATACAAAGCAACATAACAAACAAAATTATTTTATTTAAAAAAAAAAAAACACAATCACACTTAATCACACTTTTTGAAAGATTTATGCAAGCGTTATACATCTTGTGAACCACTCCACCAATAGTTTTCTTAGCATGCATGCCAAAAAAACTCCAATGAACCGAAATCAGAAATCACGAGCAACCAATAAGTGACATTAACCCAACTTTTATCATCAATGAGTCATTTCATCTTTCTGCAACTATTTGTATATTATAGTAATGGGAGAGGAATCTTCAACAAGTTGAACAATAAAAAAAAAAATATAGCAGGTGTAAAAATCTATTCATTCTTATATAAAAATCCTGTTTATTTCTGTGGTTACAAATAAGGCCACTTATTGCTATTTGTTTGGCTGACAATGAGACGTATGAACTTGTTTGATATATTAAAAAAGTGATTTTTATTTTACTTTTCAGATAAAATATTTTATTGTTAAATATTATTAGACACTCTATTCAAAAGTTATCAAGAATAGTTATGTAATAACAAAAATACATATTTAATTTTTGATGTATGGAAAACTATAAGTCTTGCTTATAATTAGGAATATTATTTTTACAATAAAGAATATGTCCTGAAAACTTATAGAGCGAGTGACAATAAAAAATAATAAGCATTCTAATTTAATTTCATAACTTTAAGTTTACAGAACTGATTTTAATTAAAATTCGTTTTTAAAATAAAGTGGTTTATGTTAGTTTAAAAATTTTAAAAGTTTTTTTTTTTATAAAATTTAGTATAAAATATTATTCAACGTGAAGTTATATATTTGTTTTGTTTTATCTATCATAACTATTTTTAATCAACAAATAAATTAATTCTTTTAACTAAATGTTCTTTTCTCTTTTTGCTCACAGACATTGGAGAGAATTCCAATCTGCTATTAGTTCTAAACTCCTAGAGATGGAAACCATCATCCTATTATACCTTTCTATTAATAATGTACCAAAAACAAGTATTACTATGTAAAAAGGATTATTATTTTAATTGTATTTATTAAAAATACCTCGCTTTGTCAAAAACAATATGCAGGTGCTCCTTTTGCAACAAATTAAAAAATCTACTCTAAAATTAAAAGATACAGCATTGTGTTATTTTATTATTTGCCTTTCTTCCACAGTGATGATGCAAATTAATGAAAAGTAACCTTTTGATATATTATTTTAAGCACACTAATTATTATCGTTTAAAGTTCATTGGAACTACTGTAATTATACAAGTCTGACAATTTATTTAATATAATTTCATTATACTGACAAATATATAATAAAAACATTTTAAAATAAATATGTTAAAAATTTATTATCACCATTCCCAAAAAAATATTTAAAAGATGTAAAGTATTGTCAGTAGGGAAGGAAGGAGGTGATACGGTGGACCATGGCTTCCCCTAATTTTTTTAAGTATATTTAAATCATTATAAAAATTATTTCCCCCCATAAATACATATACTTTATTCAGATAAGTTATTTCTTTTCTTATACACTATTTTTTACAGTGACAATAACAAGGTTTCAATCAATCCAGAATTTTGTACAATTTATCTAAATATTTTGAATCAATAAATATTATTATATATTAATTTTTCCAAATAAGAATTGGCACTTATAACCTATCTCTTTCTCTTATCCTCTTACGAAAAAACAAAAATAAAAAAAATCAATAAGTATAAGGTAGCTTTATCAAAACATTCTTCAAAAAACAAAAGTCAAATGCGACATAAAAGACTTTCTTTCTAATATTCCTTTTATACCGTAATAATTTTATATTCCACTCCATTTCACCACTTCTCCTTTCTTTCTCTGTAGTTCCATGTATTTTGATGAGAAAAATACGTAGTCGGCAGCGTATAAGGTTAAGAATACGTAGCTCTGATTAAAAAATAGTTTTATGTGATAACCTTTTCAACAAAAGATGTTAAAAAATGAAAAGTTGTTTGGTCACTAGTTCAGCCACAAAACCATGTGGCACCAATAACCATGGCATGCTCATTTCACCAGTCTAATTTTGCTGCTACTTTCCCAGATTTGATGCAAAAGTAAGGACCCTTTCACCTTTTTCCAAACCCTTCACATTTCAATTGCCACGTTCCTTCCTTCTCTCCTATAAATTTGCCCTCTCCACCCTCCATTCTACCTCCTCAAACATCAACACCTTCCATCTCACCCTCTCTCAAAAGATTTCTCACTCTTTCATGAGAAAATTTGTGTAGCTCAGAAAGTATAGAAGAATCTGTAAAGCTCAGGAGGGATAGCGCCATGATTCTTACATCATGGTGTTGTTTGGCGCTATCTATCCTGAGTTTCATGGCTTCTTCTTACTGTATAAATCATCAAAGATGCATGTTGCAAGAGTCACTGAAAACTATACTCTTATATGCTTCTCTCTTCCTCACTTTTTTTCTGAATGTTACTTGATATGTAGGTTGTGATCATAGCGGTTCAGAAGTCAAGATCTTGAAAGATATGATGACGAGTGGAAGTGTACGAGTTTTACCTTCACCAGCTGGTTTTTTTTTTTTTTTTTTTTTATTTTTTTTGTCTAAAATTTTTTTTTTTTTTTTGTTTTTTTTTTTTTTTTTCTTTTTTTTTTTTTTTAACTTTATTTTTGTTTTTTTTTTTCTTTTTTTTTTTTTTTTTTTTTTTTTTCATGTATTTTGACTAAACTTTTATTTCCTACAAAGGGTTTTCTTTTGTTACTCCTATCTCAGGTCTATAACTTCATGCATGCTATTTCTTTGCTTTTCCTACTTAATTTCCTTTGTTTGTTTTTGATCTATTTATGTCAAAACAAAGGGTATGTACTTTTTAGTTGTTTCCTTCAACTTGTTGCTTTTGCTGTTTGCAGTTTTGGCTTTGTATTTTTCATCTCCTGAACTTTGCAACTTCAAAAGCTTGCCCCGTTTTCTCTTGCTCACTTGCAGAAAAGAATTTGCGAATTATCGTTCTAATGCGTTTTATGCATCTTACAGCCAGGTAGAAGTTCTTCAAGGAGAATTTATTGCATGGTTTTAAATTTCCATGAGGAGTTGAAGTTGCAATTTTTGAGATTTTTTTTAACAATTTGTTTTTTTCTGATGCAGTTCTAGCCATATCTGCTGTATTTATCCACAATTTCTTACAATGTTATCGATTCACAGAAGCGAGTGAGTGGCTGGTTGAGTCAATATATGTTTGTATAGCAGTTCTGTTGAATGCTATTAATTTCTTGTCAGATGTGCTTTTTTCCAGGAAAATGAAGGGCTTCTGCTATATGAACATCAAGATTTGCATATTGGCCTGGAGATCTAACAATTGATACAACTTTTTTTTTTTTTTTTTTTTTTGAAAATTTTATATAAACCTTTAAATTTTTTTTTTTTTTTATTTTTTTTTTGTTTGTTTTTTTTTTAAGATGTTTTGGACCCTTTTTTTTTAAGGTTTTTTTTTTTTTTTCTATCGTCTGCAAACTTGCACAAGTATTTAATTGTAATTTTTTAATTAACTT
>Ga0099825_1007552_pt1 | contig 13204 bp, 5 predicted proteins | sample SiratroredBW_FD_76838 | JGI IMG/M metagenome (GOLD analysis project Ga0099825, IMG submission 76838) | Root nodule microbial communities of legume samples collected from California, USA - Siratro red BW | ecosystem: Host-associated > Plants > Roots > Nodule | place: USA: California | collected... | reverse complement strand
TTCTATTACTTTAGTTAGCTTAAATTTGACTAAAATTAGTAAACATTAGCTAACTTTATTCAAGTTAGAATGAAACGATAATAATAAAAGCTTCAATGTCTATTTAGAAATCACAATAAAGACAAATAAATGAGGAACAAGACAACAAAATTTAAAGGGTGTCAATGATGAATAAGTGAGAATAAAAATACACTTTAAAGTAATAAATAATTTAATAAAAACAATAATAATTAAAATCTAACATTTCTAAAATTGTTGTTAAATTAAGTAATATATACACTCATTTCTTATGAAACATCATTAAATTAATTATAATAGTTTTGTAAAGCATTTTGTTTAATATTTTACAAAATTTTAACATATATACTAATTTGAAGTATGTCTACAGAATAAAAGTTATTAGAGTATTTTTTTTAGATAAAAATAAGGATATTATACAATAATAGTTGTTGATGAAGATTTAGTAAAGCTTGTTTTGATAATGTAAGCATATACTAATGCTTGTTGTTGTTTTCACACTAATATTGTTTTTTTTTAATTATCGTCAATATATTGTTTAAAAAACTTTTACAAATTTTATTAAATAATTTTAACTAAGTTATGATGTATTAATTGATTACGTTAAAATGTAATTGATTATATCGAAATACTCAACTATGAGAAATAGCATTATCTTGCAAATAAACTATAATTAAATTATGTGTCATAATCGATTATTATAAATATAACATTTTTTTAAAATTATTTAATAATTGTTCAAAATATCACTCATGTAGATAATTAATCATTAATTATTACGTAAAATAACCGATCATTTAATTGTTGATAAATATTTAGATTCACTTAAGAACATAATAATTTATTATCACTTGTAATAAAATTTAATTATGATTTGAGTTGCTTTTTCGAATTTTGTTCTCACCTTGTCTGTTGACTATCATCTTTTAACCTTGCATTTCTCTCAAATTTCCTCATAAATTAATTACATTTTCACTTTGCAGAAATAATATTCAAAATCGTTGCAAGATTTTTAAGAGAAAAAATTCTCTAGCATATCGTTGGAGAAAAGTTGTCTATTAGGTAACACTTTAAAAGATTTGTAGGAGAATTTTCTTTCCATTTAATCTTTTGGAATTATGATATATTTTGCATTATTTCTTTTAATGATTGTTTTGGAAACACCCAGGTTTGTTGTGGAAGTGTAGCATGTTTCTACACTATGGATATTTATTAATATGCATTTAAGAAAGTGTATATTATTGAGTATGTTACATAGTGAGTGTGAATTATTAAATAGCTTGGATTTTTTTTTTTATAAAATTATTGTTTTGTAATCTAGTTTTTTTTGGTATAATGGCTTAAACATTCAATTTTTAGAAATACAAGTATTAAAGGATTAATTATATTTTCTACTAACCACTTTAGCCGGTCATATCACACATGCACTTCACATTACCACATTAAAAAATTTAATAATGTGTTGTTGCAATTATTAACAAGGATTAAAATATAAGAAGTCTGGCCTAAAAACTGAAAACATATTATATATATCTTTAGTAAAAAATTTAGAAAGAGATGAATAAGAACTAAGTGTGTGAAATTAAAAAATATGAAGAGAATAAAAATAAAAGAAAACTATATTTGTTTGGTTGAAAAAAAATAATAGAAGAGTTAAAAGAACGAGAAAACCTTATTTTAACTGATTTTAGAAGTTAATTCATTTAATTTTACAAAAAATATTAATTCTTTAAAAAATAAAGTTTTAAAACTTAACTCATATTTGTAAAAATAGTTTCCTTCTCAAGATAATATAAGATTTTATCTTAATAAGATTATTGGACCTATCAGACCACCCTTAAATATACATTCTCGTACACGTATTAAAGAATCTCGTTATGAATGGAGTGTATTGAAGATTTCATGTCAATTAGAAATAAGACTTTTTAAACCTCATCTTACGAGCTGATTTGGTAAGGTGAACTTCATATCCATCTATAAATTATTGAAAAATCTTATCTCTAATTTATGTGAGATCTTTAATAATAAGAATGAAGATAAATGTTCATCCTTAATATTGAAATAAATGAAAAACAACACAAATAATATTGCGTGACACCTATTATTTTTTTTTCTAACTTTAATGACCATCTAAGTGAATAACGACAAACCGTAATTATTATACTTCGTAACAAATGAAAGTTATAATAATCATATTTATTGTCCATAACAAATGAAAGTTATTGTAATCATATTTATTCTTTACGTGAATTATTTTTATTGTTTGACTTTGTAAAATTTGTTTTTGTAATAAATTATTGTTATAAAGTTTTGATAAGCCTTATCTTAGGTAATATACTTTTTAGATTATTATTCTAAAATTTAAACTCTCAAAGGCTATTGTGAAAATAATGTACTTATTTGAAATTTATTTATTTTTAATTAAAAATAGTAATAAATTTTGTGATAATTTAATATCTCATTATTCACTCAAATGATAATAATTATTTGAATTTGAATGTATTTTATTTGTAATTCACTTAGAAAAATATGGTTTTATTTTCAAATTCTAATATTTTCAACTAAAAATTGGTAAATATATTTAAAATATTAAGGCTATATATATATATATATATTTGCAATTTAAATCACTAAAAAAAACACAATGAAAGTAGTAGAAGATTATAAAGTTAACCCTAATGATTTCAAATGACCGAATATATGATGGTTGTGTTTTTTAAACTAGGAGACAGTAGAATGGTAGCTAAAGTAAATTAAATAAATCAAGAAATTAAATAAGTAATTTAAAATATTTTAAAATACATATTGCATCAATATAAAAAATAGCTTATTAACGTGAAAGTTAATAAATGATTGTGACTTTTTTTAATCAATTATGTATATTTAATGAGTTAGAACTATAAAAACTACAATACCATCAATTATGTTTTGTTGAAATAAAGTTTTTTTTAACATCCTATGTTTGAAATCATATTCTTTCAAGCACTAGATTTTAACTAGTCTTTAATCTTCTATAATGAAAAATTTACTTATATAGGTATGTTGCGTCTGTATGAGATCTCCCTGTGAGAAAACAATATAAGTATACGGATTTAAATGTCAAAGTGAAGACACACTTTAGCGTAAAAAGTTTAATTAATTTTAATTTTAAATAAAGTCATATTAGCATAACACAATTTCAATTCTAATATAACTTTAATAGTTTTAATATAAAATAAGTACGACTTTTATTTATTTTTTATTTTAAATGTTAGCAATGATATAATTTTAGTTTTGACAAATTTAAACAACTTTTTTATAATAAACTATGTTGACACAAATTATCTATATTGTAAATTTTAAAATCTATCTACTCAATAATTATCTTATGAAATTGCACAATTATCCGTTAAAAAACCTGTCACCTATACCACGTGATTGATTTCACACAAATTTTCTAGACAATCTTAAAACTAGGCACTTAGTTATGTATTTTTCTTTTTCCAACACATTAAAATATAATCAATTAACTAATGATATTGGTTGAAAAAGTTATGCTATTCACACTGATCTCACCCAATTAAAGAATAATTAATTGTCATAGAAGAAACACTTGCGCTATATCAAAAAAAAAAAAAAAAAAAAAAAACAAATAAAAACACCAAATATTACAGATTACACGATGGATCAACTCAAAGTCATACATAACAAAACACAGAATTTGCTTTTAAACCACGTCGTCAACTCAACTCGCTGTGACCAACTCGGACGAGTCAGACAGACTGACTCGGTGTGTTTTAAAAGCAGGACCGAGTAAGTAGTAGTTCATTTCATTCCATGCCCCGCGAATTCACCTTATTGTGTGACACACTTGAGACACCAAAACCAGGTTCTTTCTCTCTCTCTCTCTCTCTCTTCTCCTACCACGTTAATGTTTTCTTCACTTTCATAGCACATGTACGCAAATCAACAAAGAACATCATCACCACCAATTTTTATTGTTGTTATTTAAACTTTGTGTGTGTCTGTGTGTGCACTTACTTGATGCTATTGCTTCCCCTTTCAGGCTTTGGCATTTGACGTTTCCACCACTTGCTCAAAGGGTAACAAAAATATTCGTTTTTTCTTGTCATCAACCTTTAACTCGTCCAATGCGTGTACCCGAATGTTTTTTCTGCTTTGGATTATATAGTTTGTGTGTGTATGATGTGCTGTGATATAGGTGATGGAGAAAGATAGCTGTGAATATTTTTGGGTCGTTGGTATTTCGATTAATTGTCAGCTGTATGTACCTGTGTAGTGGGTGTGCTCAATCTTGGTGTCTGTGAATGTACTTGTCATGTTCTGGTTTCAATGGTTTTTATTTTCTTCTTTTGCTCTTCTGGGTTGTACGTGTGAATCAATTTGTTTTGTGTTGTTCTGCAAGGACTTTGATTGTTAACATGTATACAAGTGGATCTGGGGTTGGCTGTTATCTTTTTCTTTGGTAATCAAAATTCTTCGCCTTTATATATCGTTCTCCTCAGAGGGATTTCGTGTTATTCTCTCCCCTCCTTTGGTTGCGTGTGTTGTGGTTGTTGCATGGTGTAATTGTTTTTGAGGCTGTGTCAGCCATTGAGGAATGCTGTGTTTGAGAAGGAATTTGCGGATTTTGCTTTTCTGGAATGGAAAAATAATAGGGTTTACGCGAGTGATTCAGATACCCATGTTGAGGATTTTGATGCTTTGTCATATAGCAATTGCTTTAGCTATTATAATCTTTTTGGAGTTACTGGTCAATGAAGAATTACTAGCCCTTTGTTCCTCTTATTTGTACTCTAATACTGATTTTGTGGATAGTTGATTCTCTTAAGAATTTGATAGTGGTTAAAAAATCGAAAGTAAAAACTACTGGAGATCTAACATTTTGTTACATGGCTATTATCTAATTTGGTCTCTATCCAAATTAAAGGTGACACGTGATCCATGTAGTTGATCTCACTTAGTTGGATAAGACTTTGTTATTGCATAACCATTAGTTAATATGCAAAGTTATGAAGGGGTACACAGTTTTGAAATAAAGTATCAATTTCTCATGGGTAATTAAGGGTTGAAATCTTAATTCTTTTAAAATGTGTGATGCTTGTAAAATGGGCAGGTAAATGAATAGATGGTAAGTGACTTTGTGCATTACTTGTATACCTTGCTGAAAGTCACATTTGAAGTGTGCTCCTTGATAATATTATCCAATCTACATCTCCCTTATAATATTTCTTCTTAATATTTGAGTTTTTAGTTACTCGGTATGTTATACTTTGCTTCTATGCAGATGGATATAATACAGCAGGATGACAAGGATAATTTAACCGAACATGCATCTAATAGTCCTCCAAGTTCACCTTATATAAGCAATGTAGTTGGAGCTCCACAGCTGAATCCTCGAGTTGGTCATGAATACCAGGTGGAAGTTCCTTCCCTGATAAAAAAATCAGAACGACTTAAGCTTCTAAGGAATCCTGCTGAGTCAGAAGTTGGGTTTGACAGCTTACTTTCATATGCAATTGGTTTACCTATCTCTGTCACATGGATATATAATGCAAAGGAGAGTAGTGAAAATGAAGGGTGGGGATGTATTGGAGAGAATGTAGATGAACTCAAACCAACCACATTTCAATCTGTGATGACAGGAGACAGCAATTCAGCTGAACTGGGTGAAAGCAAAAATTTTGCATTGGCTCCTGGAATATTTAGTAACTCCTGGAGTGACTCTGAGGCAGAAGTTTTTCTCCTTGGTTTGTATATTTTTGGAAAAAATTTCATCCAGATAAAAAGATTCTTAGAGAGCAAAGGGATGGGAGAAATACTTGCATTTTATTATGGAAAGTTTCATAAATCTGATGAATATCGTAGATGGTCAGACTGCAGGAAGATAAAAGGGAGAAAGTCTACAATAGGACAGAAACTTTTCACTGGTCGCAGGCAACAAGAACTATTGTCCCGCTTGATTCCTCATGTCTCAGGAGAATCTAAAGATACTCTGCTACAGGTATCAACAGTGTCATCTCATTTTCAGTGTTTATTATTGAACTACAACAAGTATATTTCATTTGTCGAACGAGCGGCTTAGCCTGTTTAACTGCATTCTATGATTTAGAAATTATTTTATTTTCATTGTACATTAGATATCAGATATCTTTAATATTACATACGTTGTACATTAGATACAATGGCATATTAAGGAGGAATGGCTGATTGTATTGATCTTATTGTGATGTAATGGTGGTTGATTGATTCATACTTTATGGCCAGTGGACATGTATTTATTTTCATTTCATTTGTATATTTGTATGCTTTACTCTCACTTTACTTTTGCTCTAATCAGGTTTCTAAGTCATATACTGAGGGCAAAGCTTCTTTAGAAGAATACATATCTTCTTTAAAATCCATTGTGGGACTTGGTATTCTTGTGGGAGCAGTTGGTATTGGTAAGGAGAAGGAAGACCTTACTGCTATTGTTCTGGAACCTGGGAAGAACAACAAGATGTTTTCAGTGCCAACTTGCAAAGCTTGGTCTTCTCTTGGACCAAATGATATAATGAAATTTTTAACAGGATTTCGACTGAGCAAGGCTAAAAGTAATGATCTCTTTTGGGAAGCTGTTTGGCCTCGCTTACTAGCAAGAGGTTGGCACTCTGAGCAACCAAAAAATCAAGGTTATGTCAGCTCCAGAGATTATCTGGTTTTTCTTATCCCAGGTGTTAAGACGTTTTCAAGGAGAAAACTTGTGAAAGGTGATCATTACTTTGATTCTGTTAGTGATGTCTTGAGCAAAGTGGTAGCTGAACCGAATCTTCTTGACCTTGAAGAAGCTAAAGTTGTTAGCTTTGATGATGAAGAGCCCGAAAGCGGATCGAGTAAGGATGATGATTCTGATTCCGATAGTCAATGTTACCTCAAGCCTCGAGCTTCAACTTACAATACAGATCAGATAAAATTCACGGTTATTGATACCAGTTTGGTGCATGAAGGGAAACCATCTGATTTAAGAGAATTTAAACCGGTACCGGTTAATTCAGTGGTAAATGTTGCTGATACACATGAAGAGGCCAAACATATGAGTAAAGTAAACCATAACAAGGACATTTCTGAAAACATTGGTCAAAAGTTGACTGATACCAGTGTCCTTTGTGAAGGAAAGTTATTGAAGATGAGGGAACTGCAATATCTGCCAATTGAAGAGGAAAATGCTTCTAAGATGCTTGGTATTTTAAGAGAAGGTAAGGGTAGCTCCTATGATGATTCACCAAGTGTAATGGAAGCTAGTATGCTGGTATATGACAAAAAGAATATCGGTAACACTGATAACCAAAATAATGCTAAGAAAATGGTGGAGAATCAGAAGACCTCTGTGTCTAATGATAATCAGTTAAAAGGGACCATAAAGCATCAATTTAGTCGAAGATCAAGATCAGGTAACTCCAACCATGCAGCTGTTCCCGTCAAAAGGAGGAGATTGGCTGCTTGTTCCAAGGCAGAGACAAGCCACATCATCAAGAATTCTTCAGGAGACTTAGGATCACAAAAAATGGCTTTCTCCGGCACAAAGGTTGATGATCCTCTTAGCTGTCAGAAGAATGGAAGTATAATTCCTTCTTCAGATGAAAAAAGTCTAGAAGAGAATAACAAAGAAAGCATTCTCAATGAAATTTGTGAGTACAAGAGTGTTTCAGGTGATAAAGTTGAGAAAGGTGAATCACAATCTCCAGTGACCTTCAACATACCTCAAGCTCCTTTGAAGTCTGAAATTGGTGTAAAGGCAATGGTAGAGGAAGATGAGCAGAGCCTGAAGGCAAATGATCCATGTTTATCATCTGATACTCAGGTGGTAATTGAGGAGCCACTGGGAGCCTCTTCTGATGTTGGTTCTGTGGAGCAGCAGCAGCAGCCTAGTATAACTTCCAGGAGGCAGAGCACAAGAAACCGACCTTTGTCACTTAGAGCCTTGGAATCTCTAGCAAATCAATTCCTGCATGGAGAAAGAAGACAGAAAAGGAAACTCGTCCCAACACAAACTGATGCATTTAATATTTGCCGCAAGGCTCGTACAAGAAGCAAAATCATGCCTCAAAGTCAGAGTTCTGATAATGGTACTTCAGTTTTAGTAGAAGAAAATCAGTTGAATGGCAAAAGCACTGCTTAGGAAGTATCTATGAACCATTAGATTAAGTTAAGAGTTTTGCCTTTCATCATACCAGGTATCTTTGAAGCTACCTTTCATCATCAAGTTTTGCCTTCTAAAAACAAATTGGTTTGGAAAAGAGTGATTATACATTCACATACTGTACAGAAATTTTCCATACTAAAAAGAATGTTGATGAGATCAGTTTTTTTTGTTTGTTTAAACTAGAAAGTTGCAAGTAAACTTCACTCAATATTGAGTATCCCGTGGAAATTATAATAAACTTTTTAGCTGGTGATTCATAATATTGCCAGAAACTTTGAGTGTGCTTTAGCAATTACAAATTGACAAATTGACTCTTGTTTGTGTGTTCTTTCTTGACAAGCAAGAAAGGGGCTTACCTGTGACGTGTCCTATTTTTACGGTGAAGACTGAATTGATCTCGAGTTTTGTGTATCAAATTATTACAACTAACATTTTTTTCCCATAAAAGCATAGACCTTGATGCACCCTATTCACTGGACAAATATTAAAATATTTTTTGTTGTTAATTTACATACATAGATGTTAAACATATGATTATTCAACTTATTCAGATAAAATTTCCTAATAGTTTATATTATCTTATAATCTCAATAACAAATTCTTAAAAGGAAAATACGTATTTTTTATTTTGAGATTATCATTTTAATTAATATATTATTTGTTATATTTTAATTTTAGACATTTTTTTATTAAAATGATATCATATCAATAACATGTTGAATTGTATCGTAAAACTAAAGTCTAATCATAGATAAATATATCTTCCTTGGTAGATTTTATTACTATAAATACATTCACAAATTTTATTGAAGATTTTAGAATACATAAATGGATAAACATTGGTAATTATTTTTTATGTTCTTGTATTACTATGCGCAACTTTAAAAATCAACTACTTCCTCCACTTAACAGTGATATTTTGTAATAATGTTTAATGTTTGGCAAAAACTTCCTACACCACATCATTTTTGAGCTGCGTCCCGTCAATTTCTATTAAAAATACCTTTTCTATTTCACTTCAACTTCTTAAAGAGGTGTTTTCTGAAAATATTTTGAAAAACGTAAATTTATGTTTTTGAAAGTATTTTTTAAAAGTAAATTTTAAAAAATATTTTCTGAAATGTAAAATTTATATTTCAAAACATATTTTCCGAAAAAGTTAATTTCAGAACATATATTCTAAAATGTGAAATTTACGATTGAGAAAATATTTTTCAGAACATATTTTCTGAATATTCCATAAAATATTTTTTAAATGTAAATTACATACTAAAAAATGTTTTTTAAAATATTTTCGAAAAATATTTTCTGAAAGCAATTCATTTATGAACATAAAAGGTATTTTAATCATTTCGCATCAATAATGAGGTGCAGTTAAAAAATAATGGACTGCAAAAAGAATTTGCCTTAATCTTTTATTATAAATTAGGGTATTGGCATGGGAAGGGTAGCAAAACGCAGGGATAATAAGATGCCTTGCCCTACTACTTATTTTACGCTATGAATCTTGCATTTTTCAGTCAAATTTTCAGTCAAATCATTCGTTCTGACCTAACCAGCAAGCCACTTTTCTTTAATTAAAATGAAAAAGTACAAATATTTTTAAAAAAATATTTTTAATTATATTATTTGAAAAACATAAATATGCAATGATATATTATAACTTAGGCCATTAATACTTATTAAAGTTTTAATTATTAATTATATTTGAAAATTTTAATATGTAAATAAAATAATTATTTTAGTTTATTCCATCAAATACATTAATTAATCAATTAAAAAATTATTTTTTTATATTATCAAATATGCTTTATATATATAACAAAATAATTTTCTCTTACAATCTTTAAGTCGAAATCAATTAAATTTTGAAAAATAATATTTGAATAATTAATTACCAATTAAATGAAATGAATTAATTTAATTTGGTCCATTTTATTTATATTTTTGTGATGATAAATAAATTAATTGTTTAATCACACTAACACTTGAATTGTGAATGGTGATAAAGTGTATCGACCTACTAATTTGCCATTATTTTGTTAGTGAGATGGGACTGAGTGACTTTTAAAAAAAATATGTTTATAATACACATGTTAAAATTTAATAAAATTTATAATTTTTGTGTTAGGTTATTTGAATGTATAAACACTGTGATTTAAATTATGAATACTTCTAATTTAAATTTTAATGATTAATTGTGATTGAGATCCTTGATTTTGAGAATAAAAAATATTTTTTATCTTGAAAGTATAAATCTGTGTAAAAAATTAAATAAAATATGAATGAGAATGAGAGTTTTAACAAATTTTTTGCATTGAAATAAAAGTTAAAAAAAAATCTTAAGAAAATGTGATAGAGTGCATTTACAATAATTCAATTTTAAGACATGACAAAATGGCTCTACAATTAAGTTGTCCTTTGATAAATCTAACTGTAACCTATAAATTTATTAAATGCCTTTTCTAAATTTTAGTTTAACCAAATTAAATGTCCAGTTTAACATCAACATTGACATACTATATTTTTACAAACAAAAAAAAAGCCTAAGTCAATAAACTTAATGTGCTTTATTCTTTATTTTCTAAAAATTAATATTAAGGAAATAAGAAAATCTCAAAGAAAAAAATTAATCATTATATTAAAAATAGATAGACATATAAATCTTGCCCAATGATAAAAAAAATGAGAAAAAATTATAAATAAAAACAATTCAACAATAAAAAAGACAGTACTTAAGAATAGAAAGCTTGAATCATAATCAGCCAACACTGAATACTTATTGTTAAATATTTTAATTATTTAGTACAAATTATAATAATTAAACTCGTTCAAATAAAACTAAATTTAACTATATGGGATATAATATAAAATTTAACTTTCATAAATTAAAATATAAATTTTTAAAACATTAATTAAAATAGTGAACTATTTCCAAACAATAAACATAATTTTTTGTTATAAATATGGTATACAATAAATTCATTATTTTTTTATAGCGATAATCTCAAAAAATATACCTATAATAGTTTATAACTAAATAATAGTGTAAAAGTGTGTCTGGCCAACTTTTATTTGTCTTTCATATCATTTTATTATTATAAATTTATTCTTTCTTCTTATATAACTATGATATATATAGTGAATAAACTGATAATATTTTTATTACCTATAACTAAACCCTCAACAGCAAAAACACCACTGACCAAAATATAAACCACAGCAAACGGAGAAAGCTAACCGGAGAAGAGAGAGGAACCGGCGACGACCAGAGCGGCGAGCGGCGGCGAGCGGCGGCGAGAGGCGGCGAGCTTCCAGGCGAGTGGATTTGTTTCGTATGAGAAGCCAACGAAGGATCGAAGAAGAACCAACTACTCCGATCCGCACAGGTCACAATTTTTCTTTCGCGTGACCTCGTTCTCTTCTCCAAACTCGTTGAATAGTTATGCTTTGGATTAATTTATTGTTTGATTTTGTTGCTTACTTTGTTTTTTTTTTTGTTTTTTGTTTTTGAATAATAACAGGAGCAGAAGAACTGTTATTTTGAGCTAAAATTGGCGGCGAAAATGGAAGAAGATGATGATTATGAGGAGTATGTGCCCGTGGCCAAGCGTCGGGCCATTGAAGCTCAGAAGATTCTCCAACGCAAGGGGAAGGCCCTTATCGCCACTGATGATGATTTGGAGAAACTGAGAGTGGCTGAATCCAAGCCTAGTCTGCTGGTTAAAGCTTCACAGCTGAAACGAGAACAACCCGAGATCAGTGTGACGGAGCAGATTGTTCAGCAGGAGAAGGAGATGATTGAAAACTTGTCGGATAGGAAAACCCTCATGTCTGTCCGTGAATTGGCAAAGGGAATCACTTACTCGGAACCTTTGCCTACAGGGTGGAAGCCACCTTTGTATGTAAGAAGGATGTCTAAGAAGGAGTGTGATTTGATTCGGAAGCAGTGGCATATAATAGTTGATGGTGGTGATATTCCACCCCCGATTAAGAATTTTAAGGATATGAGGTTTCCTGAGCCAGTTTTGAAGAAGTTGAAAGCTAAGGGGATTGTGCAACCAACACCTATTCAGGTGCAAGGACTTCCTGTAATTTTATCCGGGCGGGATATGATTGGGATTGCTTTCACTGGCTCTGGAAAAACGCTTGTCTTTGTGCTACCAATGATCATGGTGGCAATGCAAGAGGAAATTATGATGCCTATTGTTCCTGGAGAAGGTCCGTTTGGTTTGATTATTTGCCCATCAAGGGAACTGGCTAGGCAGACTTATGAAGTCGTCGAACAATTCTTGATACCTTTGAAGGAAGCCGGATATCCGGAGCTCAGGCCTTTGCTTTGTATTGGTGGAGTGGATATGAGATCGCAGCTTGATATTGTCAAGAAGGGTGTTCATATTGTTGTTGCCACTCCAGGGAGGTTGAAGGATATGTTGGCCAAGAAGAAAATGAATCTTGATAACTGCAGGTATTTAACGTTAGATGAGGCTGATCGGTTGGTGGATCTGGGATTTGAAGATGACATTAGGGAAGTTTTTGACCACTTCAAAGCTCAAAGGCAGACTCTTCTATTTTCTGCCACCATGCCAACCAAAATTCAGAACTTTGCCAGGAGCGCTTTGGTGAAACCTATCATTGTCAATGTGGGACGTGCAGGGGCAGCAAATCTTGATGTAATTCAGGAGGTAGAGTATGTTAAGCAGGAGGCAAAAATAGTTTATCTCCTTGAGTGCCTACAAAAAACCCCACCACCAGTGCTGATATTTTGTGAGAATAAGGCTGACGTGGATGACATCCATGAATACCTTCTCTTGAAAGGAGTGGAAGCAGTGGCGATTCACGGAGGCAAGGATCAGGAAGAGAGAGAGTACGCCATTGCAGCTTTTAAGGCAGGCAAGAAAGATGTGTTGGTGGCAACTGATGTTGCATCCAAAGGTTTGGATTTTCCTGATATTCAGCACGTCATTAACTATGACATGCCAGCTGAAATTGAAAATTATGTCC
>Ga0099825_1007551_pt1 | contig 13205 bp, 5 predicted proteins | sample SiratroredBW_FD_76838 | JGI IMG/M metagenome (GOLD analysis project Ga0099825, IMG submission 76838) | Root nodule microbial communities of legume samples collected from California, USA - Siratro red BW | ecosystem: Host-associated > Plants > Roots > Nodule | place: USA: California | collected... | reverse complement strand
ATAAATTGACGTTCCAGATTGAATATACTCTCATCAACGCTCTAAAATTAACCTACACAAACCACGAGACACTATTCACCCACATCATTGTTTGAATATTGCAGAGATTCTTTAGCAGAGTGTCAAGTCAAAAGCAATGGCCTAGATTGAATCTTTCCCATCAACGCTCCAAAATGAACTTTCACAAAGCACAAGACATTATTCACCCACATTATTTCTTGAACATCGCAGAGATTCTTTAACAGAGACCCACTTTATAAATTGACGTTCCATATTGAATATACTCTCATCAACGCTCTAAAATTAACCTACACAAATCACAAGACACTATTCACCAACATCATTGTTTGAATATTGCAGAGATTCTTTAGCAGAGTGTTAAGTCAAAAGCAATGGCCTAGATTGAATCTTTCCCATCAACGCTCCAAAATGAACTTTCACAAAGCACAAGACAGTATTCACCCACATTATTTCCTGAACATGGCAGAGATTCTTTAACAGAGACCCACTTTATAAATTGATGTTCCATATTGAATATACTCTCATCAACGCTCTAAAATTAACCTACACAAACCACGAGACACTATTCACCCATATCATTGTCTGAATATTGTAGAGATTCTTTAGCAGAGTGTCAAGCCAAAAGCAATGGCCCAGATTGAATATGCCCCATCAATGCTTCAAAATGAACTTTAAACAAGTACGAGACATTATTCATCCACTTCATTTTCTGAACATGGCAGATGTTCTTGACCAAAGTGTCACCCCATAAATCAACGTCTTGGATTGAATCTACCCCATCAACGCTCCAAAATCAATCTATCCATTTATAAATTTAACTTCACCAAATCTCACCATTCACAGTATTTTAGAAAAAAAAAACTTCTTGTAACTACATTCTTGAACTCTTTTTCATTGCAAACTAACTTTGACTCCAACAATATGTTGTTGTGGAATCAACAAAAACATAGGTCTTCATACATTGCCAATATGGTAAGTTTATGCCATCATTTTTTACCAAAATTGATTTTTTTTTGTAACCTTTTCATATTAATTTCTTCAATTTTACAGGACCCCAAAGATGATGTTGTCGAGTCTTATTGTCATTCAATGGCAGAGCCACACCCTTTAACTATTCCAATCTTGGAGCAAGTAGGATTTGGTGAAATTGCAAAACTAAGGCATTTGAAAGTGGATCACGCCTTAGTAACTTCGTTGGTTGAAAGGTGAAGACCTGAAGATCACACATTCCACTTTCCAACTGGCGAGCGTACCATCACATTACAAGACATTTCACTTTAACTAGGTCTCAAATGTAGATGGTCCACCAATTGTTGGCCCAACAATGTTTGATTGGGAGGAAATGTGTGACACTTATCTGGGTATGCACCAATGAAAGGCGAATCACTCATTGGTTCACAAGTCAAACTAAAATGGCTTAGAGAAAATATGCTCCCACTAGGTGAAGACCCAACAGAAGAACAACTACATGCCCATTGTAGGGCGTCATACTAGGTTTGATTGGAGAAGTTTTAATGTCTGATAAAATCGGCAATAAAGTTCATCTTATGTATTTACCATTTTTGATTAACTTATATAGAACAAGGCGATATAGTTGGGGTTCTGCTTGTTTGGCTGTGTTGTATAGGGAATTGTGCAGGTCAACAGATGCCAAAGCAAAAACAATGGGTGGGTGTGCATCACTTCTGCAATCATGGGCATGGTATCACATGCCATACACTGCGCCCCTTTCCAGGCAGCAACCTTCATACCCGCTAGTTTGTAGATGGAGTGGTGGTAGGGTTCTTAACTTCAGAAACGTCCCTCACAATAACCTAGTGGGGTACAGATCTATGATTGACCACATACAAGTTGATCAAGTAATGGACAAAATGTATTCTTTGGAATTTGATTTCATAATTTTAAACTTTAACAAAAAATTTCTAATAACAATGACTTACTGCAATTTAAATGGAATCCGTACAAGAACTTTGAGGCGTCAATCCCGCTAGAAGCATACAAGGATGCTGAAATTTGGACAGCATGCACTTCCATCATTTGCTTTGCAATAGTGGAATGGCACTAGTCCGATAGAGTTCAATTACAATTTGGTATGTTCCAAGAAGTCCCTGCCCCACCTAACAACTTGGAAAAACTACATAAAATTGATATGCGAGGACGACATGATGAAAATTGGCACACTAAGCATGCAAGGTGGATAAACATGTGGAACAATCGTCGCAAACTAACATTAATTGGTCGTCCAATTCATGGACCTTTGTTCCACAGTAGAGAGTACATGGAATGGTACGTGGCGAATTCAATATATTTTTTGTCAATGCTGCATCTACTAAATGATCCACGAGCATAACAAAATCCACCACCGGAGCCCACATTCCCAGCTACAAGTAATTATGATCATCCACAAGAGGATCCTTGTCGACATTCATTTGCAGCTGCAACAGATTATTATCCGCCACAACAAGAACCTTACCGACATTCGTTGGCATCTGAACAATTCAATACACCTCAACGACAACCTATAATAGACAATAGAAGACAATCATTTGCGTCCAGTTCAACTGATTTCTTCTATAACTTGTTTGGATCATATCTAAATACACCATCTTCTGCTAATGATCACATGCAATATATGCATCCAACACACTTTGACAATGAAGCAGAAAGTTCTTCGGCTACAATGTAAATGAATACAACACTCCCACAATTTGAATCTAATGACGAACCACAACCAGAACAGCCACAATCACCACGACGCAACTTACCACGTAACAGACGTCGTCGCCATTGTGGAACCGGTCACCATTATGGAGACTAACATATTCTCATGTCATTAAAAATGTTGTTAACAAAAATTCAAGTTATTAATAAAGAAGTTCACCTACTCTTCCCAACATTATCCACATGTTGAGTACTTATTCAAAAAAAAAATTTAAATATTTAAAATCACCTTAATTTTACTAACAACATTAACATAAACTTTTTTTGACATTTTGTTTTTAAATTTAATATAAATTTATTAATTGACTTTATTATTTTAAAATTATCTAATGCAATAATAACATTAATATTATTTATTTCTCAATAATAACATTAATAGTATTTATTTCTCAATAATAACATTAATAGTATTTATTATTTATCTTCTTCAGTCTCACAAATTAAAAACATATTGAACTAAACATTTTTAATTAATTATTTTATATTTTTTTCTAAATAGTTATTTCTTTCTTTAATATATATATATATATATATATATATATATATATTTCCTATTTTTTGAAGTACGATAAATATTTTATTTAATTTTTATTATTATAGATATATCTTTAGTAAACTTAAAATACAAAATTTGATTATAATTCCAATATTATAAATTATTATATTTTTTCTTCTAATTTTAATTTTAATATAAAATACAGTTATAAAATTATTGTCATTTATTATCTTTATTTATTATCAAAATACAAAAATAAAATAATTTATTATTTATTTTCTTATTATTATTAATTACTTAAAATATTTATAAGTTTTTTTGAATAAATTTAATGAAAATAAATGTTTTTTCTCTTACATACTTTTTTTTATTTACCTTCCTCTCTCGTATAAATTAAAAATAAGCTCTCTCAAATTTTAATTATAATTTTAATAAAATTTTTACTCAAAAAATAATTTCTTCTACTTTTATCTATTTTTATATCTATAAATTATGCTATCTAAATTTTTATTTAACATTTCCAATTTCATTTTCAAATTTTTAATTTCAAATTTTTAGTTTACCATTAATAATAAACATCCATAATATTTTAATATTTTCTTTTATCTTTAAATAAAATTACAATTAGGTAAGATAGTTTGATTTTTTTCTCTCACAAATTATATTTAATTAAATTTTTTAAAACATATATAAATAATTTTTATATATAAATTTAATGAGAATAAATGATTTTTCTCTTACATACTTTTTTATTTATCTCGTTCTCTCATATAAGTTAAAAATAAATAACAAATCCTTCCAATTTTTAATCAAGTTTTTACTAAAAAAAAAAAAAAAAATTTACCTATTTTTAAATTTATAAATTACACTATCTAAATTTTTGCTAACTTCATTTCCCAATTTTATTTAAAATTTTTAATTTATCAATAAAAGTAAACTTTAACAAAATTTTAATATTTTTTATTATCTTTAAATCAAATTATATTTAACCTTGGAGAGTTTAATTTTTTTTTTCTCTCACAAAAAAATTTAAATTTATTCTCACTATTTTTAATTAAATTTTTTAAAACATCATTTATATAGTTAAAATTTATTTTTAGAAAATTAAATTCTCATAATCTACAATAAATTATTTATAATATTTTTATTTGTTTTTATTTCTTTTCAATAAAAAATCATATAAAAATTATAAACTTTTATTTTATTTTATTTTAAAAAAATTATAAAACTTAAAAAAAACATAAATATTCGATTCACTGGCACGCGAATTTTCTGAATGTCATTTTGAAATACCATTCATTAACTTTCAATTAGAAATTCACTCGAATTCTCACCATACACAGTAAACTATGTTATATTGGAAAATAAAATGGCAATGGTGTTATATGAGTAAATAATTTTGTAAACAGTGTCATTATGGTAAAAATTTCTAGAATCCACATGCTCAACATCCTCCTCATCACGCTAATTCCACCATCACTCATGATAGGCAATTCAACACATCCTTAGGGTTTCTGGATTGCATCATCTTCTTATCACCATCGCAATTACTGCTTTTCTTCTCCCAGTTCGGTCATCCGATTCCGAAAATTGACAACAGAACCATGTTCATGTTAGACCTCATTCGCCAACTGGAAGGCTTCCCCAATGGAACGAAACGGGTTGTCGTTGAAGGAAAATAAGCATACGAATAAACATTGTGTGAGCCAAGTAAAACATTATTGCTCTTCTCATTGACAATTTAGCTAAGATTTTTATAATAACGAACTTTAGCTTACAATTTCACACACCACAATTACAAGAAAAAACTTTTATAAATGATTTTTAATTTTTCAAAATCAATTTTAGCATTTCTTAGTGTTTTTAGTACGATGATTCTATTTTCCATTCAATTATTTGAATCTTTTAATTTATTATTTGAAAGAGTTAATCTATTAGTCTTTTCATGAAATTTTACGAAAAGATCTAATAATTGATTGTAATTTTCCCAGCTTAGAAAAAAAAATTAGAACCTACACAGTTAGTTTCGTACTCATACATATGTACTTCTTCCTTCCTTGAAGTAGAGTTAGATGAAAGTCATTATTGTCTTATCATACTACTTAAGCTATTCTAGTTTCATCACTTTTTCTTTTCATTTTTTTTTCCAAAACCTGTATTTTCTTAAAACATTTGGACATTCTATTTTGATATGTCTTGTTTACCATAGTCAAAATAAGTAAAGTTATATGAATCAGAATTAGTTTCTTCTAAAATTATGCCTCTTACTTGATTGAACTTTGTCTTTTGTTTTTCAAGATGTGCTAAACTTCCTAGTCAACATATTCAATGTTTCAGTGATTGCACTTGTTGGATTCATCCTCACTGTTTTCCTTCCTCTAGACTAAGAATTTTAGTGTAAGCCATTTGACTTCTTTTTTTCTCCATTCTCTTGTTCATTCAACTTATTGATCTCAAGCTCATGTTATCTTATAGTTTACCAAACGAAGCAATAATAGTTAAAGCGGTCATGTCCTTGAATTTTGAAATGACAATGATTTTAGGTTTCCAACTTCTATCTAAACATTTCAAGATTTTGATATTCAACTCCTCTTTATCAAAGACCTTTCCGAAACTAATAAGATGATTTACAATGTGTTTAAACCTCTTATGCACATCTATTACAGTCTCTCGTTGTTGCAGCCTAAAGAGTTCGTGCTCTTGTATTAAGGCATGTTTTTTGGATCTCTTCACTTCCAAGGTTCCTTCATGTGTAACCTCCAACATATCTCACATTTTCTTAGTCAAAGTGCATTGAGAAACCCTGAAACATTCATCCAAATTCAATACAAAAGTTATAATATTCTTTGTCATACAATCATACTGTGCTTTCTTATTTTCAGCTTTAGGCCCATTAGCCCATAGTTTATCAACAAACTCATTATTTATCACATGTTTAGGCACACATGATTCATTAATGATTGTATCCCAAATACCTCAATTAATTGGTTTAATGAAGATTTTCATTCTAACGTTTTAGAATTGGTAGTTCACACCTCAAAACATATGTAACATATTAATTAATAGAGGCACCCTCAACAAAAGGTACTGGTTCTTAAGCATTTTAAAAAAATGAATCTTGAACAACTTTCAAGAACCAACTCGGATACCAATTGTAAAGAATATAGGATAAGTTCAAGAGGGAATTGAATTAAACAATCAAGTTTTTCTTGAAAAATTAAGCCTAGAATGAAAGCCTTCAAAAAAAATCAAGATTAACTTCTTAAACTACCTCAGTTTAGAAAATCAATATGTTATAAATTTTTTCAACCAAGAATACTCAAAGAACATTGTGCATAAATTAAAGAGAAAGGGAGAGAAAGATCACACATATATTTTATATTAGTTTACTCTTCCACAAAAGCTACATCTCATTTCTCAACCACACCAAGCAAGATTCCACTATATCAAATATTTTATAGCACACAACGACTCTAAGAAAACAACTCTTAAACACTACAAGAGTGATCTACCCAACAACTAACCTGTAGTTACCCTACTTAAGTTAGAAACCTTATTTAATCACAATTACCACTACATAAACGAATGAAAATACAAGAAATACAATAACACTTAAATCACAATAGAAATAACAAAGTTTTAAGTTCCAAGAAATTTCCCTTAACCAAAACTGTATGATACAAAGAACTTCATGACATATGACACGCTCCGAGAAAATGATTTTTTGCTAAGAAGTATATCTCACTCAAAGGTTTTAAGTATTTTGCAAAATTAGATTTTAAAAATTCTCTCTCTATTGTCAGAAAAATAAAGATTAATAAAACTTGTACAACCAATTCTAATGCATTAAATTTTCATTTTAATATGTTGATTTCACTTAAAATGAAAATAAAAGATTTATTCGACTTTTCAATTTGTAAGAACTTAACAACCTTCTAAAAAGCATAAGAATTTTCAATCTATTAAGAATTAGTTCTAACAATTAAAAAAACCTTTTATAATAATTTGAGGTCTCAAGTAATTTCAACAGATTAATTTAATAAAGTAATTGATTGAAATATTCATTTCAGTCTTTAGGACCTCAGTAAAAATATTTTAACAGATTAAATCAACTTAGTAAAAGAAATTACAGACATTTTAATGGATCAATCAACTTGGTAAAAGGAATTACAAACTCATACAAAATAGATGACTCGTTGTGATTAAATCAATCCACTATATTACAAATTTTGAGAACCTCTCAAGAAAATAAGAAAAATATATAACACAATACAATATCATAAACCTTATCAAATCTACACTATCACTTATAAAATCCTATCATAAACAAACTTTTCACAACTTTAATCAATATCATTATAAACAAAAATATTTATCAAATAAAATCTTGTAAACAAATTTTAGCTCAAGCAATAATGATATTCAATGTAAAATCATGAAACTATGATTTTGATAATATAATTCTTATAGAAAAGTTCAAGAAATGTTTGAAAAATTGTTCTTACGATAAATTTGTAATTAAAGAAAATAAGTAGTTTAGTTTGGTAGGGCTGACTATTTTAGCCAATTAAAAAAACTCTTAAAAAAATAAAACAATGTAAACGATATTTTAATTTACTAAAATAATTTAAAAATAGTAGTTCAATAATTTTAGCTAACTAAATTGTATTTTAATATATTAAAATAGTATGAACTTCACTTTTAAAAATGTTTATATAATTTTACATTATTAAAATGAAAATTTAATTAATTAAAATGTTATATCTTAAAAAGAACTAATAAAATTTAATAACATTTTAATTTATTAAAACACTTTTTAATTAATTAAAACATGGTAAACATTTTAGTGAAGACTCACATCACTTTTATAAATCATTTCTATCAAATCTAAGTAAAAACAATGAATGGAAACTTACTTTATGACCTTAAAGTATCAAAAGTACAAGATTCCATCTTCATCTCGTTAGGTTAGACAAATTAAGATAAATATATAAAATGATAAGAGAAAGAAGTATACTTTTCCTTAACAATTAATAATAAAGATGACAAAAATAGTTCCATCTATCACTGCTTAGCTTATTGTCGTAGATTTCAAACTTTTGGTGGATGAATATGCTCTAAATGAGATATTTATTTTATTAACACATGTTTTATTTATCTTTTTTTTTTTTAACACAATTTGTTTTGGCTTTTCTTTCGTTCATCACTTATTCTTCTAATTGGAGTAGTTCTCTTCCACCCATTTTTTTAGATAGGATTTTGAACATTGTTTCAATTAATTTAAGAATGAAGATTTTGTCTTGTTAAAAATCTAGTGTATGATAAGCATCAATCCTAACAAATGTTAAATCCAAAATGGATCATAATACGGTGAAAAACACTTAAAAAGGATAGCATAAAATTGATATTATATTTTACAACTTTTTGGTTGGTTGTGAAATTAAGTTTTTTATTTTGTTTATGACCATTTTTATTCAAATATTAGTTAAATTTCCTGATTTTTGTGTAAGAGAATTTACTGAAACAAATTTCATGTCTTTGATTTTTTTTTTTTAAAATGGTTTAAAATTATTTAAAAATTAAAAACCATCATTGTTTTGGGAAGAGTAATGACACAAAACTGAAAAAAGAAAACTAAAATATTAAAAGATAAACCAAATTTAATAAGAAAAGAGATTATAAATATTTTTTAAACTTAATATTGTTATTGGAGATAAAGGAAGACTAAATAAAGAGTTATGATGAATTTTTTAATACAATTATTCTCATATTTATAATTTCATCTTTTTTTTTATTTTATCCGTAAATAAATTACATTTATTATGATAAAAATTATAATACAAATTTAATATTATGATTTGGTAATTATAAATATATTATAAATCTAGTTTTCAATAGATACATATAGGTTTATTTATTCTAAATCTATAGTATTGTAATTTAATACAATAACCAATTTAATTTGTTTTGGTTCACTTTTCTTTTATTTTCAATCCTATTAAACTTATCTATTGAAGAAAACAAAATTCAACAAAATTTAAAATTTAATCATTTTTTATTTTTAGACCGATCTTTAACTATTTTTTTTATTGATTTGGTTTTTGAACTTCTCTAATAATTAGTATTAAATAATAGTAAAATTATGTGCTTTAAAAATAAAATATAAACTATTTTTTATTATTGATAATAAATTTTATTACATTAAATTAAAGTAAATGGAAAATTAGACATTTAAATTGAGAAGCAAGGACTTTTCAGGACATTTCCTGCGTAGCCTTTTTATTTTATTTTTTCTATCTTGTCTTTGGATACTTGTGTTACACACACAAAGAAAATTGAGAAGTAGAATATGAAAATAATGTCTTACTATACCTAAATTTTTGTCTTTATGGAATACCTAAACTAGATACTTATTTTAGAAATTTTCACTTCATTTTTAATTTTGAAGGGTATATATAAAAGCATTACTGATTAGTATATCTATGAATGAAGTTGCTCATAATCACATATGAAAAAGAATTTAAAAAAATGAAATGTATAAATAAAAACCATTGATTAGTTAGTTTATGAACACTCATCAAGCATTTTATGATTTTTCAAAACATAATGTATAAAAACGTAAAATTATGAACCAAATAGGTCAATGTACACTGAACCAATCCAATTAGTCGGAGCAAAGACAGAAAAATTGAGGTTGAATTAGATTTAGAATCTGATTAGATTAAATTAGTATAAACTAATTCAATTATATAATGATCTCATAACTTTCCTCAATCTGTTTATGTAAAAACATTAAACCAAACACTTAATATTATGTTCAATATAAAGGAAACACTTAATATACTTTAGTAAATATATTTCATAAAGTAATTGTAACTATTGAAACATTATTTAATTTTCTTTGGATAATTTGAGGTTAAAATGGCAATTAAACTTCTTCCAAAACCATCTCATTTTTTTCTTTGTTAAATTGCAATTTAGTGCCGTTAAATTATTGATCCACAATTCTGGTTCTCTTTCATTTTTTTTTTTATGATCTTTTTTCTACATTTAAAATAAATTAAAATTTTAATTCAATTCTAATTTCATCTAGATCTTAAATCTAACATATCCATTTAAAATACAACAAACAAATACTTCAATTAATTAAAATATAACATTTAAAAATAAACACTTGCTATATAATTTAAATTAAAATCATAAAAAATAGGATTAAAATAATAGAAGAAGGACCAAAATTAGGAATAAAAATCTAGAAGAGACAAATTTTATAAATTAAAATTTTCCTATTCAACAATTAGAATTGACAACTTTTTCTACCAAGAAAAAATGGAATAAAAATTCACAACTCTCACGTGGTTTGAGTCAAACATCATGCTTTCTTCACGGGTCTAGTTGGAATCATGATTTGTTATTTTATTTAATTAATTAATCCAAATCAAATCAAATTTTCAAACTTTGACTGTGGTGGTGCACGCACTTCATCGGAAATAGTGCATTGTGTAGATAACGAAACAGCTTATTTTATATAGAAAAAACATTTTCATATTTTACCCTTTTTACGTTCATTTTCTTTTTTCCTATAAAGTTCTTTATTCTGTAAAAAATAACTTTAAAATAATATAAAAAGAAGTTGTTATTCAAAATTTTAAATAAAGGGTCGAGTTTGAATTATGTAAATATATTTGACAAAAAGGAAAATATATAAAAATAATTAATTTTATGGAAATTAATTTTAAATGAAATTGATAAGAAAATATTTATTAATAACACAGTTAAAAAGAAAAAAGTAGTTACTCATTTCATCATCCAATTCTTTAATATTATTATTTTTAGTTTGTTTAGGGTTTAGGGTATTATTGAAAGAAACCTAGGTATGCCTAAAATTTAGTTTCAAATTTTAAGAGTCTCAATGTTAGATCACAATATAGAGATGCTAGAAGAAGAATTTAAAAAACAAATTGATTTCAATATGTGTAATTTTAATTCAAAATTATTAGTTTACTACTTAATCCCAACTTTGATAAATTATGATTTAAATTTATTGAAAGATGTGAACAAATTAAAAAATATGAAGATTAGAAATGTGCTATTCCAGTGAAAAAAGGTGGAAGAAAATCTAAGGTGAATTGAATTTGTTTGAACTGATTCTTCACGTTCAAAGAAAGGAATGAGTCAAAATTGAAAGCAAGGTCCTCTCTGGAATGTTAAAAACGGCTTTGACAAAAGGTCATGGCCATTCAAATACATTTCCCCATGCATGTAACGAAATTTGGCAGGTACATTTTTTTTATCATATATATAATATATACTATAGAACGCCACCATTACCACCACAAAATAAAAAAAATATTTATTTACTGTATAAATAAGATTTACTCTGTTTAATTAAGTTTCAATATTTTTTTTTTTATAAATTTAAGCATTTTTAAATGAGTATTTATTAAATGTTTTTTTCTATATAAATATATTATCCTTTGATTCTTGTGAAACAGGTGATATGATGTAATTTATAACTATTAGTTTTATTTTCTTGTTTTGAATGGAGTCATTCTCTTTTTCTTTTAAGTCTATTCAACTAACTCGTTTTTTCTTTTTCAAGAAACATGTTAAAAGAGATTGAAGAAAAAAAGATGCACGTGGATTGAAGAATTGAAGAAGTTTAACAGCAAAATTAAATGATATAATACTTACATAATGATAAAAAATTATTTTTAAATACCAAGTACAAGAAAATTTTTAATAAAAATTCCAATCAACACGTGTAAATGTATACTATACTGCAAATAAATTTATCAAATCACTAATGCGTACAATAAGTTTATTAAAAGTGAGTTTTACGTTGATGTGTTTAGGTAGTGATGAGGCATTTTTGTTAGCACATGTTATGGAAAAGATCACTTTAGGGTATAATTTATATTAGATGAGCACCTTGTGATGGGATCAAATATATACCTGAAAAGGCAGGGACTTAATGGATCTATCTAAGTAGTATTTAAAATGGGTTTATTTAATTTGTAAAGTTCCGACTTTATCCATTTTTAAACATAATAATTATGATTAAATAATGAAGTAATATTTACTTATCATACATATATCAAATAACTACATCTAAAAGTTAAAATTAAATTCATTTATATGATTTAAACTTTTAAAAATAAGTATTATTTAAAGCTTTTAAAATTTAGAATTTTCTTTATTTTGTTTTAGATTGGAATAAAATATCTTTTTATCTAACATAGGGTCCAGTAAGACCAATTTATTTTATGTCCATTTGTTTTATTAAAATTAAATATATATTCGAGCATAAATAGTTGTAGTTTTTAAATGAGTTTCTTTTGAAAAGTCCAAATCTTGAACAGATATATCCCTAAAAAGATTCTATCTGACGGGATTAATATCTTCAATTCAGAAAGGTTTTATGTATAAAAAAAGTTTTTTAGAGTACAAAAATAAATTTACTTGTAGAATTAAGCAAATTCTTTAATAAAATTTATTTAAACTATAATTAAGGCAAAATAAAAATATAAATTTTTTATATTTCTGAAAATCTTTTTAACAAAATTACATATGAATTTCTTAAAAAATTACGGAAACTGTAAGAATAATAAGTATAATCAAAGTAAAATATTTATCACTTCTCAAAACATTCTTTCTTATACAAATTCTGTTATTAGTTAAAGAAATATATAAAAGTTATAAACATATATCAGATATCATTATCCTTATTTAAAACTATTGATAAAAATAGTAATCATTAGGGAAATCCATTAAGATTATAAATTTTAATAAACAGCAAAAAAAATGTCTTAAGAATATATTACAAAGTGTGATGTGATTGTTGTGAGCATTTCTGTTCTATAAATTCCATAAAAAAGGGTCATAGAATTAATCACTTCATTTTGACCACTCATTGATTTCCCCACCAGTTTGAGACCAATTCTCTGTTTTTTACCATTCCAAATTT
>Ga0099825_1007549_pt1 | contig 13210 bp, 3 predicted proteins | sample SiratroredBW_FD_76838 | JGI IMG/M metagenome (GOLD analysis project Ga0099825, IMG submission 76838) | Root nodule microbial communities of legume samples collected from California, USA - Siratro red BW | ecosystem: Host-associated > Plants > Roots > Nodule | place: USA: California | collected... | reverse complement strand
CTAGTATACATATTTTCTACAGAAAGTTTTACTATATTATACAGAATTTATTATTATTATTACATCATTACCACTCTATTATACATATATCCTACAATATTATACAAGATTTATTATTCTTCTGATTATATTTTCACAACGTAGGAGCCATGAACAGATTAATGATAGGGTTATGTTGGGGGCAAGGAGGTATTCCAAAGGTCACCACTATGGGTCCTTCCAGAGTGAGTGGTACATCTTCAAAATTTTCAAAAACAAAAACAGTGGTAGCTCTTCCTTGGAAAGTGACGGATCCTTGTACCACATCCGTCATCCATTCTTGTCCTGAAAAGGATGTTGCTATATTTGCTGAAAATGGAGTTGCAGGGTTGTGTGCAGCCATTCTTTCATATTATAACTTTCGTGTCCTCGATTCAAATCGTGGGACTTTCGTGTCCCCAACTTTGAATTGTCATCTCTAAGGACTTTCATGTACTCGACTCAGAATCGACACTTAGGGACTTTCGTTTTTCGATTCAAGATCTTCATCTCTAGAGATTTATATGTCTCCAACCTAGAATATTTATATAGATAAGGTAACAAGCTTTTAAATGTATTATCTTATTCAAAACATGAAATTATTTATAATCTCCAAGTCAAAAGTGGATAGATAAAATTCTGACCTATCTTAAGAAAGTCTTTGTTTTACTTTTACTTATGTAATTTTATAGTGATAGGTATAATTTACTCTATGCAAGTCTTCACTCTATGTAGCGATAGATAATATTTCGACTTATCGTAAGTGTAATGTCAATTTCATAATCAACCCACCAAATATAGTTTTATTACTTAAGAATAATATAATAATAAGTTTATACTTAATCTACTCAATACAATTTTATCATTCAAGATCGAGAGACTATATATTGAAAAATAAGTTTGTTGCCTACACTAGAATTAATTAAAAAATATTAGAATATACGTTCCATATATATATAAATTTTGTCATAAACAAATATGCTGAATAAATATAATAAAATAAGTATAGAATTGGGAAGAAATGTATTAAATAAATATAATAAAATAATCAGTCAAATAAATAAAAAATATTAATATAAATAACCATAATCAAAATAATAAACTGATTAGAAAATAAATATGAGAACAAAAATTAGGAATGTAAACTTTAATTTTGTCAATCAAATTATAAAATCCAAAAGAAAAATTAACTATAAATAAGACTAATAAAATTTAAAAAGACAACATTAACTAAAAAAAGTAAGTAATATCTCTCTTGGCAAGGATAATTTAAAAGTTTGATTTCTATGTTAGATACTTATAAGAAGAATTCTCATCTACAAACAATAGCATCAAGAAGAAATAATATGGGTCGAGATTTTTGTTCCCTTTATTCTTTTCCTTTTTTTTTTTTTTTTCAAGTTAACTCTCCATCATCCTTTTTTTTTCCTTTCTCAAGATTTCGCTTAACCATGACCTATTTCGCTGAACGAAAGATAAATGCCTCGTCCTGAATAAAACCAAATATTTGAGCGCTTCAAGAAAAAAACCAATTAAAATGCATTTTTATTTAAGTTTTAATGTTTTCTAGTTATTGAGTCTGAAAGAATATTTAATTACATTTATGTAGAAGTTATCTAATAAAAAATAATATGTCCAAAAGAGAGTGTTAAAATAGTACTGTTAGCATTTATATATAATATATAATATTAAAAAGTGCTATAAATGGAACATTTAGTGTTCCAATGCCTTCTTTCACATTAAATGGCATTTATGTAATTAAATCAATCAACTCCTTGTATTGGATCTCTATTTTAATCTAAGATTATTAAATGATCATTTTAAAGTTGATCTATTATTAATGATCATTTTAAAGTTGATCTATTATTAATGATCATTTTAAAGTTTCTCTATTACTCTCAATAAGTTAAGATGAGAGTGATTATATGCGAGTAAAGGAATAAAATGGGACTCACTAAAAAATTAAGTTGTGTATTATCATCGGAATAAACATTAAGTTAAAATTTATATCACAACAAAAACACCTACTAAAAGAACATGTATCGAAAATCTTACATTAATTAAAAATAAAATATTTATAAACAGGTACAAAGTTTACTTTATAAACTGATGTTATAAAATTGACTTAAAATTTATTTTTTAATAATTATTTTATAACTTATTACGTTAGCGATTATTTTCAATAATAAATCTAGTACTATCAAAAGAAGAAATAATATTTCTATAAACTATTACATTGGATATTATTTTCAATAATAAATCAACTAAACATGTAATATGAAATGAAGAAATAATCGTTAATAGGACATGTTTAGATAATTTTTTTAAGTACTTATAGATAATAAAATGAAATATTTAAAAAATAAACATATTAAGAATATATTTTGACAAATTAATTTTGTCGTGTAAGAATTATGTGTGTTATAAACTTAAAATAGTTCAGCATGTCGTTTTGAGTTCAAGGACACGTCGTTTTGAATCGCTTTGTCGTTTGAAGCGCTCATCACGCGCAAACATGGTGATTGTAACTACCATCATCACCATCGCCTTCTCTTTGTACCGTTAATCGAATGTTCTTCTACCTTGAGCCATGTCCACCTCCGTTCAGATTAGAGACGCCGGCCTCGCCGCAGACGGAGGCGACGGCTTCTACTCGCCGGCAAAGCAGAAAGCAGCCAGCCGAAGCGCCTACAGCAACCGCTCCCTTCTCTCCCTCCGCCGAGCCAAACAGTTCCTCGGTGCCGCCAAGTTTAAGCTCTTCTTAGCGCTGTTCGCTCTCTCCGTCGTCGTTTTGATCACCTCCAGACTCAGTTCGTGGATGGGTTGGAACCCTCACAACGCTTCGTCGGTTACTTCAAGGTACGGAAAAAATGGATCTGTTTTTCTTCTTTGCAATTTTTGTTTTTATTCTGATTGATCTGTTCTTTTTAGGGTTGATTTAGAATGGTTATGGAAATTAAATTATTTCACTAATTAGATGTATAAGGGATTAATTATTGTCATAATCTATTATAATCAAAGTATTTGTTCAGAGGTGGAAAGTAGCTTTAACATGATCACTTTGGTTTGAATTTAGAAGGAAACCAGTTTTTATATATGTATTTTTTGCTTTAAAATAAAGTTCCCGTTACTTATTCTTGCTATTGGATGTCATCGTTTGGACAAATTCTCTAAACGAAAGATACATTATTATGTGTTAGGTTGTTTATTTCACCATGATGGCAAAGGATTTTGAGATTCCTATTTAAGGATAGTCATGGTGGTAGATTGATTCCCTAAGAAACTATAGATTTGTCATTGTTTGAGGGAAACAAATGAGTTTATTTAGACAAAGTTCTTCCTAAGCACTTCTGGAAAAGAAATATTGAAATTAACTTCTTCATAAGTTAGATTAACTTATGTATAAAGTAATTTTAACTTAAAAAGCTTCATTTCAATTTTTATTCTTATTATTTTTCACTAACCTTGTTTGGATAGATGTCAAGAAATTCAAATACATTGATTTATTTATTTATTTATTAAAAAGCTCATCTTGGGCATCAGATGAAAAAATATTATTAAATAAAAATAAAAAGAAGAAAAAATATAGGGCCCAAACCAAACCTATGAAAAAATTCTATCTATATAGTTATTACCTTCTTTAAGAAAATGAGTCATTTAAATTCCATAGGATCATAAATCTTCATACACTTACGTTATCTAAAAAACATAAATACATTGAATTTGAATTGTTTGCATTTCAAGCTTAATAAAACAATTAGCATTTATTAAATTTTAGTTTACTTGTTTGGATAGAGTATTTCACTTACTACCACATACAAAAATTATCACCATATAACACTAGTGAGGTGGATAGAAAAGATTCGCTATTGAGATTGACAAAAAAAATAGCCACTACAACTTCAATCGAAAAAGTTTGGCTAACATCCATCGAAAACCTGGACAAACGTCAACCAAGAAATAAACTTGACCTACATCCATAAATAAATAATCCCAACTATGTCAAACGAATAATAACTTCTATTAAAGTTGCCTGAAAGTGGTATCATTGGCGTCAATAATAAAATCTTGGCTAACATTGTTTGAAGAATAGTTTTGTCAATGTTGGTGAAGGAAATAATCATGAGTTTCATTATGATCTACTTTGGTCAAAAAATAACCTCAATTAGCATTGTCTGAAGAATAATCTCATCTCAATTGCATCAACCAAACAAAAAAAAAAAAAAAAAAAATCATGTTTGACATTACTATAAAACAATATTGATGTTGACAAAGAATTCTCTAAGTAACATTTGCTGGGAAATAACATTGGTTTGTATCAGGTAAAAAATTAACTTTGACAATGGCGATAAAAAATAAACATGATTGACTTTAACATAAAAGAACCTCATGTAGACATTTGTCAAAAAGTGAAGTCAAGCCAATGATTTCCTGACCAAAGTCGAGTTCACAACATCCCAAAGGAGACCGAGCCAATGAAAGAATATGAAGAAAAGAAACATAGACTTAGGAGATGAAAGAGTATAAATAATTTCAAATTCTTAATTTTTAGGTAAAATTTGAAATTTTCTAATTTTAACTGATTAAATTATTATAATATAAATTCCTAAAATTTCAATTTCTTTTAAAATTTTCTATCCAAATAACATATTTTATTAAAAAACATTTTGAATTACTTATAAAAGTGAATTACCCGTTAAAATTTCTCCATCCAAAGACATTGTAAAGGTCCTTATAGACAAACTTGTCCAAACGTTTTATTTTATGATTCTAGCTCAATGTGAGTCATTTGGAGTAGTGCTGGATATCACGATGAACGAGCTTGGTTTGAAAGTCGGTTGTCTTTGATTGTTTTAAAACTAAAAGAAGTTTTTGAAAATTCGTAAAACCCACACTCCTATTTTTTTCTAGTGCTTTTTCTTGCATGTAATGACATTATGGTTCTTGCTCCCAGTAGGACTATAGTTGTGGAGTTTTATTTTTTCTTTATGCTTCATAATTTGAGCTGGATCTGCGGATACAATTGATTTAATTCATGATTCAGGGCTGGATATACTGTGCTTATAAACACTTGGAGGCAAAAATCTCTTCTGAAACAAACTGTTGCTCATTATGCATCCTGTCGAAGTGCTGATGCAATGCATGTGGTGTGGACTGAAAGTGAACAACCATCTGAGAGGCTGAAAACATATCTTAATAAGATTGTGGTTTCGAAGTCTCAGAAAGCTCACAAACCAAACTTTAGATTTGACATCAATGCAGATTATGAGTCAAACAGCAGGTTTAGGCCAATTAAGGACCTCAAGACTGACGCAATTTTCTCAGTTGATGATGATGTGATTGTTCCATGCTCTACTCTAGATTATGCTTTCTCTGTCTGGCAAAGTGCACCTTCCACAATGGTGGGATTTGTTCCTCGAATGCACTGGCTGGATAAGGAGGTTAGTTATTAGTGAATTACTGCATTTCCTGTTTCGTTACTTGAATTTGAACCACTTGAATTTTACATTTTTACTCTGTTTAATTTCTGAAAGATGGAATATGACTTTGAGGTTTGCAACAATTCTTGCAATTCGGATGCTGAAACCTTTAGTATTTTATAGGATTAGCTGTATGGTCATATGGTGGAGTCCAGCCAAACTAAATCTTGACATTGAGTTTTGATTGGTTATGTGATGAAGATGAACACTTCGTTAATTGTTTACACAAGAATGGTTCTAGTGCAACTTCTACTTACGGGATTAAGGGTTGGGATGGAGAGAAAAAATGAAACTAAGATGGACTGTGCTCTTTTAAAGTGATACTATCTCTAAAGTGAGCAAGTAAGGGTCTATCATCCTCATTTTAATTGTATCATGTTTACAATCCTCTAATTTACTTGTAGATACACCCTTGCTCAATTTAGAGACAAACTCACTTCAAAGATAACTAATATTGTGTAGAATAATGGGAAATGAGTTAGTAGGAAAAACACATTGCATGTTTGCTACTATATTTTTATTTAGAAAGGGAAAAATAAGAGCAATGTGCAGATGTTCTCTGTATTCGTGGGAATGTGCTGGACAGTAACATAATGGAACTGATTTACCCTTATTTAATATAACTTGATTTGCTATTTTGCATATTGTACCTGACTGATTTCACTTTGTATACTACAGCAAAATAATGTTGCATATTACAGGTATGGAGGATGGTGGTCTGTTTGGTGGATGGGCACTTATAGCATGGTTCTCTCAAAGGCTGCATTCTTTCACAGGAAATACTTGGATTTATATGCTCACGAGATGTCTCCATCAATTCAGGGCTATGTTTCCAGGGAGAGGTAATATATATGATTAATTAACCCTCTCAAGAATTTTAAATTTATTCTTATCACTTATTCTTTTGATATCCTTCATAATTTTATTTTTTTTAATTTTTTCTTTTCTTTCAACAGAACTTGTGAAGACATTGCAATGTCCTTTCTCGTTGCTAATACTACAGGTTCTCCTCCAATATGGGTGAAAGGTAATTTTTGTTCTCTCCTTTTAAGTATGGGATTTAGTTTGTTGTGTGCAATCTACAGTAGTAACTTAAGATTACATTTGTTGAAGTTACAGTGCATATTTTTCCAATTAAATTAATTCTCATGTATGTATGCCATCGAGCTACAAATTTTGCTCATTGCTTGAAAATTGCAAGCATCGCCGCTTTGAAACAGACATGGACATTGTTTAAGCGTTACTAAACATGGACATAACAATAAACATGTCACAGCACAAAATATAAGGATGTAATATGTGCATCTCAATTGATATGAAGTTATTCCGATGGAAATTTCTTAGTGTTGAATACGTTTTTTTTATCACTTTCTGTAGTGCTTTTTAAAGTTGCTGGGGTGTTGGAACTTCTAGTTAATAATTTGTACTTTAGTGTTAGCGTCTAGCACAAATATTGATCTAATGTCGTATCATAACATTAAAATTTTAAAAAAATATACGAATAAAATTATTGTATTGCTCCTATATTGTAATTTCAATCATTTAGGGTCTGTTTTGGCTTAACTAAGCTATCAGCTGAAAAGCTAAAATTTTAACAGAATGTTATTTTCTTGAATTGCTTATACAAAAAAAGTTATTGAATTAATTTTTTTATAAAATTTTTTGTGTCTTAGTTCATAAATGTAAAATGGCAGAATATGTTTGTAGAATTTTTTCATATTAATTATTTTTTTAACAGACAACAATATGTTTTAGTTAGGAATTATAGCTTTGGTTTTTCCCCATTAATTTTAATCGCATGATTTTTTGTTTAAAAATTCAAATTATTTTATTTCAAATTAAAATAAATATTGTAAATAGAGTAATAATTAAAATAAATAGTATAATATTGTGAGAGTGAAAACTTGTCATAAAAGAAATTGGGTATTCTGAAGGTGGGTAGAGTGACTACTTGGAGATAAATTGATATTGTGAAGTTGGGGGATTTTTCTTGAAATAGAAGAAGATTAAAGTGGAAGTTTATTAAAATAAGTGTAATAAGGAAAAACTAAAATGCATGGGTGCTACTTCAGGTAATGTATGAAAAATACTGGATAAGCTCATTTGTCAAATATCCTTATTCTCAAAACTTGTGTAAGTAAATAAGCTGTAAGCTATTTAAACTGGCTAGCCAGACTTACGCCATATTGTATTAGAAACACAAATTATTTACTACTTGGTTTTCTAGGTATTTAAAAGCATTTGTTAAGGTTTATTTAATGCTTCTTATTCACTCCTTCTGTTCTGTTCCAAAGTAATAGTATTTAATATAAACTTGGACAAGAATACTCTCCACTTTTCAACTACTATTTTGTGTCATTTCTATATTACTAGGTTGATTAATTTTAATTATATTTGGGAGTTTTGTTGGAAAATAATTTTAAAAAGCTAAAAGAATTTTCGTTTTGCAACAAATAAAAAGTTAAAAAGACTATATTATTTAGGAATAGAAGGAGTGGTATCCCATGGCACTCGATAGTAGTCCCTAATTTTTTTCCCCGTGTATTCTTAGAATTGATTGATTTTATTCTCAATAGAACGCAAAAATCATAATTGCCAGTGATTAATTAATTTTCTATGTTTTTAACCTGTCCCTTTGTAAATGATAAAAATCATAACAAAAGTTGCTAGCATAAGGGGTTCGACTCTTGGATTTCTTAACAAAGGTCTGAGATTTTATCTGAGGACATGGAGTCCCAACGGGATATATCACTTTACTCCTAAAATGGGTGGCCAACCTGTGGGAGTAGAATTGTCTGGTTATTTAAAAAAAAACAGCATAGAAACATGCTCTTTTATGGACATTTGTAGCTCTATCTTGTAAAAAATTAGGGAGAGCTAAATCTGATCCAGGTCTGAAGATAATCATGATTAAAATTATAGCCATAATATCATGTTGGCAGAATAATCTTCACTTTTTGCATTTCCAAATATGTGTTACTCTCTTTTCTTTAAAATCGAAGAAAAGGTAGTAATGGAGTAATTTTACCTTTTTCGGTTGAGAAATACTCACGTGGTCTCGGAAAGCTAGATAATGATCACTTGATCTCTGTCTTGGGTAGTCCCTTTGTATTATCTATCACTCAGCTTGAAGGTAATGAAATATCAAAACTTATACATGAATTTTGCAGGCAAAATCTATGAGATTGGTGCATCGGGTATTAGCAGTCTGAGAGGGCCTAGCCCCAGGAGAAACAGATGTCTCAATGACTTGATATCGCTTTACAAAACTTCTCCACTTGTGTCAACTAATGTGAAAGCAGTTAGTGCTAGAAATGAATGGTTATGGTAGATTTGTTGATTCATTTATAGGTAACCAACTCGCCAATTCATTCCACTTCCAAGGAAAAAATATAAAGAACAAACCTAAGATTAAAAATCATTGGTCTAGGAGCATATTGTGTTTGTGTATAATAGTTTCACACTTATACCATAACGTGAACTGCATTTTGGTTCATTGATATCCGATGGAAAACATGATGCCATTTAAATCTTAGGTTTTTGCTTGTAATTTTTCTGCTAAATGCCCTGTACTGATGCTACACCTATTCTTCCCCCCTCTATCTTGTTAAACCTTGGTAAAACCAAACCCTTTTCTTTTCAATGTCTATGCCAAGTAGACAATGTTCTTAAAACTGGAGAAAGATTCTCTCGGGCTTAACTGATGGCCATGTGACTGAATCGCGTTCATCCATAACTTAAACACGACTTGATGGTGGTATTTTTTATAAAATAAATTAAATAGTTTTAATGGTTAAGATATCATACAAATAAATGTCTTTGCCAAAGATCTGAGCCCTCTTAAAACCAGGTTGAGCATTGAACTTGTTGTCTCACGGTTCACTGGTTTACCTATGATTAAATCATGATCAAATTGAAGGTAATTAAATGTCTTTTAATATTATATAATACATGAAGAAAAAATCACATAACAGGGTAAAACAATACATTGTAACCAGGGTTTCACATTTACATCAAGTTATAAACTCTTGATGGATTGTCATCATCCGAATCCATCTTTGGTCACTTGCGTCATTTTATAAAATTTGACATCTGGTGAATTTTGTGATTTGCCACTGCAATGTATAAGCTTGGACCCGAGTCAGCAAAACTTTTTTCCCTCCTTCACTTTATCTCTATTCTGCATTTTTTTTAATGTGCAAAACTGGGGTTCAGTGTTCTACTTTTTATCAAATACTGATTGCAATTATGCATTGTTCTCCATTTATGGGACAGTTCAACAATTTCACGTAATCTAACTGGCAGTTGTAGTCTTTTGCAGCTTCATAACTTCATTTGTGGTGTTCACCTCATCCAACCTGTTATATTTGGTTTCATATCACTCACTACCTACCCATATGGTTACACGTATAAATGGACTAACCAAACTCTGATCAAAAGGGCATTTATGTTGTCTTCTTCCTGCAGGGTAGCTAACAATTGGTTATTGAAATTTGTCATGCTTGAGCATAAATGAAATGGTACTGAATATCACTGCTTTTTGAATATCTGGGCTGGTTTCTAAAATCAGACAAGTATTTGGATTTTTCTTTCATTGAAGAACTGTGAAACAGAGTGATATGGGACAAATGGGGTTTTCCTTAAAAAAGTTACTTCATTAAAATTAAACAAAAAAAGGAAAACGAAGAAGTTATATCTGACTAACCATCTCATTTTATTCATTAATAGTTATAAAGATATATTGTTATTATATTTCATGCTGAAATGATAACAAAAGAGGAAAAAATGTCGTTATTAAATAAGGTTTTGCAAGGAAGAGATTATTTATTAATCAAATCAATTATCAATTACTTCTAGTGGAGATTTCTTGTATCTTAGGAATCCGAATTAAAATATTTCCTGCAAAAAAGTCAAATCATTTGTGCTACCTTACTATTTCTTGAAATTCTGTTTTTTGCTACTTGGTAACCAAATTTCCTTTCGCAGATGTGTGAACACAGCTTTTAACAAATATTCTCTTCTTTGACTTCATTCATCAACTATGAATAATATATCTATACTTGCTGTCAAAAGAGAAAGAAGATTGACTGAAAAAAATTAAATGTCTATAGTTAATTTGAAGCTAAAAGAATTACTAATAATAGTTTAAATTAACCTTTGTAGGGTACTTGTTTTACCTTTAATTTTTCTCTCTTCACATTACAACAGAAGTCCAAACACTATGCTAGCAATTAATGGGCCAAAGCTTTTTTATGGTTGGGTTTAAAATAGTTAGAAATCATTTTAGAATCCTTTTTTAACTTTTTTTTTAAATGAAAGACATTTTGTACTATATTTCTTTTAAGTTTTCATTAATTATCATTTTAACTTATATGAAAATTGCAAAAAAATCAATTTTTAAATTCATTTTCAACTATATACCCATTATACTTTTATAACCTACCTTTTTTTGGTTACATATCTTTCAATTTTTCTTAGAAAATTATATAATCACTCTTAATGGCTTTCAAAATTCTCACTTGTAAAATTAGGGGTTGAAATTAGAAAATTAGGTATGTAAAACTTGACTTTTGACGCCATAGATTGCGGGAGTTGCTTTCTTGGCTTAACAGTTGCATCCAACTCTAAACACACATTCCATTTAGGAAAAAGATTAGAAAAATTTAGATAAGTTTAATTCTAAATATTAGGATTATGACTGATCTTCAATTTTTATAAATTATAACAACACAAACATAAATTATCTATCCATAAAACTTCTATATGAACTGCAAGAGTCAAACTCACATTCCTGGTCTAACTCCCATTTTTACTAATTAAAATTTTTTTTATTAGAGGATAGGTTTGGAAAAAAAATTCTATCAGAATTTATAGATGAAAAAAAAAATTGAATACATAAACTAAAATTAATTAGTTTCTGTATAAGTTAATTTGTATAAGTTAATTTATATAAGTTTCTTATATAGTCTCTATATTTTAGTTTTTAATTTGTACACAAATTAAATTTACCTAATGAATTCCTTTTCTTTTTCTTTTTAATTCCTATAAAACGGTTTATCTAAACAAATTCATAATGTTATTTAGTGTGCGTTTGAATAGATGTTTAAAACTTCGAATCCATGTTTTGAGGATGTACAAAATTAAAATTAATTAAAATAACTTCAACTTATTAGTAAAACAAAGATTTACATATGACTTGATTCAACATGAAACCAAACATTCACTTAGAAATCTGGATAAGGAATTTTTTTTGGTGTTTTAATAAAAAAGATTGAATATTGAGTTGTGACTTAGTCCCACATGATATCCAATGCTGTGTCCTTCATGGACAAGGATACCCTACAAGTCCAACTACCATCCTTTTCCTCTGTGACTGTGTCTTCATAGATCAATCACTTTCTTCTTTGATTCTAGACACTGTATCTAATAATTAATTGTATAAATTCGAGTCAAACAATTTTGTATGAAAGAACAAGACTTCAAGGAAATGAACCAATGAACAAGATTTTGAGGGTAAAATAAGTTGTTTGAATTCTGTAAATCAAAGTTCAGAAAATGTGTTTAGAATGAAATTAAAAAAAAAATTAAATCTAAGGCAACATTTTCCAAAGAAAATTAGAATGTGAACACACTTTTACTTTTAATCACGAGGAAAAGAATAAGACAAATGGGAAGAGAAAGAAAAACACATTAACATATATTAATATCATAATCTTTAAATAATTTTGAAATTTTTTATTCACTAAGACACTAATTAACAACATTTTTTTTAAACAATATTAAATCATCAAAATTATCATGAAGATTGATTCGTCTTAACTTAGATCTCGAGTCTAAAATACGTTTAGGAAGAAGAAATACAGACATTAGAATGACCATTTTATTAATTGGATTTATTTGAATTAACAATAAATTCTAGCATAAAAAAATACTAACTAAAGAGAGCTTCTTCTTTGATATGTAAATAAAAAGGAAAAATAAAGCTTTGTTGTTGTAAAAGTTGTAAACTGTGTCATAAATGAGAAAAAAATAGTTATGGGCAATACCTATTTCACTTTATGATTTTTAATTTTGGAACGATAATAAAGAACCATAACTGTCATACCACTTTCCACAATAAAGGCGCTCACAGTTACTTGCAGAAGGAAATTAATTCATCTCTAAGGATGAATATTTTTTTATGTTAATATAAAATTTTATTTAAAAAATTGCAGAAAAATGAAAAGATTTTAATGGGTGTAAATGTTGTGAAAGTTGACTAAAAGAAATCTCGTTTTCTGTGAATATAAAATTATCTTTTCTCTTTCTGATAAAAAAGCAGAGGAAGTTTTTTAATAATTATTTTTCTAAATTAAAAGAGTTGGTATTACTTGGTGTACCCATTTTAATATATTAGTTTATCATCGCATGAGAAATCCATATAGGCCATAACGAATTATACTTTACGATAAAAATCAATAGCATGGTTAATAAAGAAAAGGGCTAAAACCCATGTATTCAATCTTTAACTTTAGTGATAAAGTGTTAATTATTATATTTAGAATATTTCTAACTTATCATGTCTTAGATTAGGGAGTGAATAATTAATTACCATTTTTATTAATAAGTAAGTTAAAAACATATTAAAAATCAGATTAACAGTAAACTAACAACATTCTTAAACATTTTCTTCAAAACAAATCAATCACTATTATTAAAACAAATCAATCACT
>Ga0099825_1007547_pt1 | contig 13213 bp, 7 predicted proteins | sample SiratroredBW_FD_76838 | JGI IMG/M metagenome (GOLD analysis project Ga0099825, IMG submission 76838) | Root nodule microbial communities of legume samples collected from California, USA - Siratro red BW | ecosystem: Host-associated > Plants > Roots > Nodule | place: USA: California | collected... | reverse complement strand
ATATATATATATATATATTCAAATGAAAACTTTACTTTTAAAATATTGGTATTGTGATTGAGTTTAAAGACAAGTTGGAAAGAATGATGAAATACTATTAAAGAATACTCGGAAAAATTTAACTGAGATTGCAGAAAGAATATTTATAACATATATTACATGAAATTGTAAAAGAATATTTTGTTCTCGTTCTCCTTTTAAAAAACGAGCTTTTCATAGGTAGGTATTCCGACAAAAATCATCCAATATAGTTTAGGATCTGCGAAAAAGCTTTAAAAAAGTCCAATTAAATACCCTTTCCAACATTTTCTTTTACTTTAGATTAGAAAAACTATTTCTTTGTTAATTATATACAACATATCTTATAAAATATTATCATTTACCCAACAGATAGTTTTATTTTTTTTAGATTGAATTTCTTAACTCATATTCATTTTTAAGTTAAATAATTATTAATTATATTTTACTTTTGAAATAATAAATTTTGAAAATGAAATAAATATCAATTTTGTTTGTGACCAATAGTTAAAAAAACTTACATGACGGCGAATATTTTAAAATAAAGTAGCCCACTGTTTAGAAAACTAGACGTCACGTGGAAAGCAAGGATGACTATTCATTGAATCCAGTGCTAAGAAACTAATTTTCAATGCTAAAAACGATAACAACATTGTGAATGCTCAAAATGTTTTCTTTTAGAAAATTTCATCGTATCACATATTTTTAAAATTTTCTTAAAATTTAGATTCTTTTTAAAGAAAATTCCATTTCAATCAAACTAATAGCATGTTAATGCTTGTATTAAGAAAGAAAACAGAAAAGAAATAAAGAAAAGAGAAAAATATATAGTGATTTATATTTGAGTATATTTTATTTATATCTCTCACATGAAAGAGAGTAACATGATGAGAATGTTTTCTTCTTTTTTTTTTTTCTGCCAAATTGTCGAATAAACCAAGGTATGCACTACTACCAAGGAGAATAATAAAGCTACAGCAATATTATATAACCTCGTGGGCTTATCTTAAATATATATTTGTTTTTTATAATTTAACTATATGTATCAGTGTCAACCTTTCACAATTATTTAACTATGAATTATTATAAAGAAGACAAATATTAATTTTCAATTAATTAACATGAAACTGGGGTTTCACTGTGGACCTTCCAGAAAACGTCATGGTAGAGATTAAGAACCATAAGACTTTTTAAACTATCCTTAAAATTCGATTACAAAATCACATGTCTTTTTAAATAATTAAAGAAAGGAATAGGAATTGTAATATTTCATATTGTAACTCTACTACATAAAAATATATAATAAATTTAAATATAAAATATCCATATATTCATCATTTATTTTAAAATATATTTTTCCACATAAAATTTAATAAAATTGTTTTTATATAATCTCAAAATAAAATAAAATTAAACTTATCCATCAGCTAACTAAGGAATCATATTACCTGCCAAATTTTTTGCTCACTTAATGCACAATCATTGCAGATTTAAAAAGAAAACAAACACCACACAAAAATAATGATAAGCTAGAGAGTTTTCAAAAAATGTTTTTTCATAAATTAAATTTTTATCTCAACCAAACAACAACAAATCAAACTTTTATAATTCATCTCATACATCTTATTATCATCAACATATCACACTTGTGACATAGTTAATTCATATTAATGGTCTAATTGGTTCTTGTTCACCTGGTAGTCAATCCATATAATCTGGTCTAATCGGTTAATTACAATTATATAAACATGAGGATATACAAGGCTTATAAAAGGAAACTAATATTAATTATTTGATTTAGTCTTTATGACAAAATCAAATTACCATCAAATCTGTTTATTTGTTTGATTGTAATTATTTTATTTTGTTTTCTTTTATTTAACTATACCTAGATTGGGTACAATGCTTGTATATATTCAATTCTCTACTTTTGATCAGATAAAAAAACAAAGAGAATATTTTTATTCTCATATCCTTTGTTCATTTTTGTTTATCTCTTTATTTTTTCATAATCTGGTCTCAGATACTGCTCAACTCGAGCGTGAGACTATATCATGAGAGCTCTTACTACATTTAATAAATGACCATGTTTCCTTTCAACTATACTATTTTGTTGTGGAGTATTGACACATGAAGTTTGATGTATTATTCCTTTGTTAATAAAAAAATAGTCATAAAAAATTCAGTCTCATTATCACTTCTTATTATTTTAATTACTGTCTCAAATTGTGTCTAACTAAAAACAACAAAATTTTCTAAAATCTTAACAAATTCAGATTTTTGTTTTAAAGGAAAAACCCATGTGTACCTTGAATAATCATCAACTATGGTCAAGAAATATTTATGACTATGAATTGATGATAATGAGTATGGTCCCTACACATCAACATGAATCAAATCAAAATATTTTTTAGATTTAGATGCACTAAGAGGAAAAAGAAGCCTTTTTTGCTTAGCAAAATGACAAACATCACAAATAAAATATTTGTTATATTTAACAAAAGGAAATTTATTTTTGATAACGTCAATAGATTTGTTTGAAACATGCCCTAACCGAAAATGCCAAAGGATTTCGAGATTACTAGCAGTAAAATTAACTGGTGATATGTAAAGATTTAACAGGTTTGATTTGAAGGTTTTGATAAGAAGGGACCCTGAGTATATAAAGTCTATCTTGCATCTCAGCTGATCCAATAACTTTTAAGGAGTTTTTGTCCTTAATGTCACAATCATTAGAATAAAAAATAATCACACAAGATAAATTATCAATTAACTTTGCTACTGAAAGAAGATTAAAAGGTGAAGTTAGAAATATACAAAACATTATCTAGGACATGATCGTAACTGATGAAAACTCTTTCAGAATAATTTGCAATGACTTGATTTCCTTTGGTAATTTGACAGAGATAGAATTAATTTGATGATATGAAGTGAAATGAGTCAAGGATGAACAAATATGATCAGTAGCACCGCTATCAAGAATCCAAGAACTAAAAGGAAGAGAAAAATTTATTATCAGTGTGTGTTGTGTGAGAAGGAATAACAGAGATATGATTAGAGGCATTGTGACTGGATTTAGACTGTTGTAGAATGACGAAAATGTTTGATATTGCTCAGGAGTAAAACCAATTTGCTGAAGATGTACTTCTAACCTTGAACCTTCATAATTTGCTGGATTTCTGACTTTTAAACTTGAACTGAGGTGAAAAACCATGTTTTCTATAGCATGTATCAATCACATGCCCTGTCATTCCACAATGACTGCAAACTTTAGAAGTATGTCGCCTTTTGTAACTTCTTCTGCTAGTATCAATATTTGGCTTTGGCTGATTATAAAAAAATTGTCTCTCTTGTTGTATACCGAGAGAATAAATCATATGTTGTTGAGAACTAACATGATAAGGTGAACTAAAATCTTTTGAGGGATCAACAATTTCGGCCATGATAAATATAGCAAACAAAGCTCTCAAATTAAAGTTATGATACCAGATTATAAAAAATAAAAAGATGAACAAATATGAATATCGGATATGAGAATGCAAATATTCTCTCTATTTTTTTATCTGATTAAAAATAGAGAACTGAATATATATAAGTATTGTACCCATTCTAGGTATAGCTAAATAAAGAAAACACAATAAAATGATTACAATCTGATAATGTCATAAAAATAAATAAACAGAATTGTTGGTAATTTGATTTTATCATAAAGACAAAATCACATAATTGATATTAGTTTCCTTCTAGAAGCCTTGTATCCATATCTTCTGAAACATTTCAATCAATATGATTTGGTTTGACAGGTTTTTTTTCACATAGCGCAGTCATATGAACCCTTTAACCCACATGATATGGTCTGAACCCTTGAACCCACATGATCTGGTCTGATCAGTTCTTTTTCACACCGTAGTACAATCATGTTAACTTGTCAATTCATATGATCTGGTCTAACAGGTCCTTTTCACATCGTAGGGCAGTCATGTTAGCATGTCAATCCATATGATCTGGTCTATTCGGTTCTTTTTCACACCGTAGCGCAGTCATATAAACATTTTAATCCATATGATTTGGTCTGACCGATTCTTTTTCACATTGTAACGTAGTTATATGAACCCTTTAACCCACATGATCTGGTTTGACCGGTTCTTTTTTCACATCGTAGCGCAGTCATAGGAATCCTTTAACCCGCATGATCTGGTCTGACCCCGGTTCTTTTCCACACCGTAACACAATCATATAAATCTATTAATCCATATGATCTTGTCCAACTGGTTCTTTTTCACACCGTGACGCAATCATATGAACCTCCTTCGACTCTCACCACCTAGCCATCTTCATTTATGATTTCAATAACTAATAGAGTCACGATCTCAACACATGTATGTCTTGATCACACACCACATCATTCACAAACAATGATACAATATTATACAATACATAAACACTCATTTAACTTCATCCAATTCATATCTAAAAAAAACATTCAAACTTCAAACTAGCTTCTCTTACCCAAATTCACAAGACAAATAATTACAATATCTATAAAAATATACAACTAGCTTCCCTTACCTAAATTTGCAAATTTGCAAGACAAATAAATATAGTATCTACTAAAAACATACAACTAGTTTTCCTTACCCAAATTTACAACACAAATAACTATAATATTTATTAAAAATATTTAAACTAGCTTCTCTTATCTCTATAGACTAGAGATACTAAAAAAAGTTCAAAAAATATAAAATCACGGGCAACTAACTCTGTTCAAGAATCTGATCTAACATTTTTGTTCTACTCAACACGATAATCTAGGAATGAGTTCTGATAGTTAGTTGATAAGAAATGAAGGTGAAATTTAATAGAGAAGGCAAAGAAAAGGATAACAACTTTTTAAAAAGATAAAGAGTTAGTAGTTTTTATAAAACTAAAACATAATATCTTCTTAGAGAGAATGTTAGTGATTGTTATAAAAACTAAATAATTGATTTTTTTTTTTAACTTTTTTATGAAAAAATATTCAGATATTATATTATTTATCTCTTTTAAGTTAAATTATAGGTTGATTTTTAGTCTATAACTATTTTCTAGAAAATTAAAGGAATGATTTAGATAAAATGTAAACATATAATATTCATGATATATAATGACTCATGAATAATACAACTCAAAGTCCAAATAACAAGCTCCGATTCATAATATCTGCTAAAGAGATACAAAAGCTGCATAGAACAAACGCGACTTAAACAAGAACACACACAACGAGGCATGCCCATAACATGCGTCTGTTATTGAAAGGTAAAAGCATAGCACAAAAGGAAACCACCATGTGTGTTTAGATGGAGATACTGTTAGGGATTCCTCTAAAAGTCAGCCCTGGTTCACTGGTAGGAAGAAGCACAGTGTAGGGCAATTTGATTGGTCCAGTTCGATTTTTATTCTCTGGGTTCTGGTTCCTTTTTGAGATATTATCCTCAATTGTTTCTAGGTCTTGTGTAAATTTTTGAAAAGAATTTTTTGCCTTTTGATCAGCAGTCCAATTCAGACTGTCCCTTTGTCCAAGATATAACTCGTCAGAAGCATGAGTTGATAGTACCTCCATCACTGTAAGATCAATAACAGTCTGGTACTTTGGAGTAATTGTTTTCAGAAAAGCTTCTTGAGGATTTTTTATCATCTCATCATACTCTTGAGATTTTGGTTCTGGGAGCCATCTTCGGCTTTGTGTAGGACGGTTCAGGATATAACCTCCATAAGGGTACTGTCCAAAATTAACAGCTGCATGAAGAGCTGAAGCAATCCATATTATAGTAGTGCAAGTTTCAACCAGATCTTGAGAAGTCTTCAATTCAGGCCATTTTGCACGATTTAAGTCACCGTGACCCTTCTCCACAACTTCCTCCCACCATGCTTGCAATTCAGTATCCTGTTCAACTTCATCATCTTCTGAATAATACAAAGAGACATAGTCTTGTACCCACTTCTTAGTAGCATTCCATATTTCTAGTCCATCAACAGCATAAGGATAGTCCTCTATCGTAAGCTTAAGGCCATGAGGGGCACACTTATCCTCAACAGCCAATCCTCTAAATCAATCAAAAGGAAAAAATAAAAGAGTTATTTTGATATTTTTCCCACACATTGATGTTTCTAACTTGATACGGTTAATTAATTACCTTTTGAGGAGATCCTTTGGTAATGCTTGTTCAGTGAACACCCAATTCTTGTATACAGCAGAAGATATCTCCATAGAATATGGTCCAGGCAAAAAAGTTTGCTCTATAATGCTACCTGCATTAATCAGGGATTTCCTAGCAAGTGCATTGATATTTATGGTGTCACGGAAGTGAGGATGAAGAAGCTTGTAAATGGGGTGAAGTACACTGAGGTTCCTGTTTGTTGCTATGGAAAATGGCTCAATCACTGCATGAGTATTTAACCTGTGACAGAAACCAGACAAGTTACAAGGTTAAATTTCATACTACATATATGGATGTTGCTAGAAGATGGAATTCTTATACACATATAGATATACCAGTGGCTTATGAGCTGGTGATAGTTGGTGTCATTTACAATAACATGAGCTTTGGCCAATAGCCAAATTGTACTTTGAACACCTCTGTCTGCAGGCAGCGCCACTATGGTCTCGGTACCCCAATGATAATGAAAACATTGATATGGCTTGCTTAATTCAATAGCAAGTGGTTTCAATGTTCCATCATCGTTCAAGAACAAGAATGTCTTGGTGGCATAAGCCTTTGCAGAAGGAAGGTCGTTTATCTTCTCCAAATAGGGCATGAATGCGTCATAGTAATCCAATATGAATAATCTCCTATCAGCAAGTGCCTGTTCCACAAATTTAATTTCAGTGATCACCTTGTTAATTTCATATTCAGGTCCCTCCATACTGGAAAAAAAATAATTCCAAATCCAAGTAATTAAAGAAAATATTGAACTAGTTTATATTTTTCTTTAATACCTCATCTACTTTGACCCCATTCATGTTAATCTCCAAGTCTTTTTTTGTTACTGAACTGTGTTGAAAACAGCTGCAAGGTATTGTCCATGAGGATGCGAGTTCCTCCTTCTGCCATTAATAAAGATTTCGAATAATCAGAAAGAAAGGCCATGACAATAGAATAATTCAGCAAATATAACTATATGTTTGCACTTACTTGAAGAAGGCGAATTACAACAGGGTTTACACCGGCAATCATTTGTCTAGCAAATTCTTCATCCGTCATCCATGCAAACTCGCTTTCTATAAAAAAAAATTATAAGAAAGAAAATGAAATTAACAAATGGTGTAATTAAAGTAGTTATGTTGGAGTGGGAAGTGACTAGGTTACCTTGGATTACACTAGGTTTTGGGAACTTAAGAACACTTGGAGCACCGTTGGGAGTGAGAGATAGAGGCAGATTAACGCCACCTTCATACAGTTTCTGCACTTCTTCGAAGCCATTAAATTCGTTGCCTGTGGTCTTCAAATACAAAGATAGGAGCAACGGTTCCACTCTTTCACCTAAAGTTTTGGTTCCTAGTTGAAGAAACTCTTTAGTCTTCACGTGACTGAAATTTTCATCTCTTGGCACGTAATTAAACTCGGCTGGTACCTCGTAATCGCCACCTTGCCCAGAGCCGCCTGCATAATTTTCAAAATATAAGAAACTCACACAGATCTATATATCACGTTATAACAATCAAGATTCATGCATATAAACAATGTTAGTTAAATATAAAAAAAAATATCGAGTTCATCTATCTAAATTTAAAAAAATAAACAAAAACTTATATAATTCAAATATTCTTGATTATAAATAAATATATTTCTTATTTCTATAACTATAATAAAAATTTATACTTAACTTTTAAGAAATCATTTTATTAGTTTTTTTTTTAATTTTTATTAAAAATTTAAAAAAATATTTTTTGAATTAGACTCTAGGACATACATACAACAGAGACAACTTATAAAGTAAGAGGTTATCAAAATTCTTATAATAGGTAAAAAGAAATTATTCTCATTATAAATAAATCAAATCGTGCTAAGTGACACGATTGTATTAAAAAAAACTAATGAAATCATGGTACAATTGTATAATTTTAAAATTTAAATATTTTAAAATTTAAATATTATATGAGTACAATTTCAGTGTAATAGAATTAAAGTGAAATTATTTCACATCAAATTAAAATTGTGTTATATAAACACGATTTCAATTAATATGCACTATAATGGTATGATTTTATTTTGAATTCAGATTGAAATTATGTTATAATGAAATTGTGTCTAGGAATTAAGAAAAAATTATTGAAAATTTTAAAAAAATATTGTACGAGAATGAAAAAAAAAAATCACACTTTTGTTATCAGAATTCAAAGCTTTTATTTATCACATGTTTTGTGGACTGGAGCTTTCTTTAGACTATGCAATTAAATCATGATAAATGTAACGCACCACTCTGGTTCCTGTGGATGAGGTTTCTCCCAGTCCTAACCCTACGAGGGTAGGGATGTTGGGGGCCTCCAAGAATTGGGTGAACATCTTGTCCATCGCTCTCTAGGAAGCCAAGATCATTGTAAACATCATAATCATAGATCCTATCCCATCTCTCACGCTTTCCAGTTCCATCTCCCTTCAAATTCTTCAACTCTTCTTCTCTGTACGGCTGTAATGCCACTGGTGTCCCAATACCAGGAAGATATGGCTGCAATACACATTTTTTCCTCAAATATATACTTTTCTCATTTAAATCAAAAATGGAAATATATAACAATGATCGTGATTTGACTTACAGTGTTGGCAAAGAAAATGCGATCCGTTTTGTAACACTTACGGTTGTGAACCCACGAGTTACACACAAAGTGAATGTTGTTTTGGTCCTGCTCACCATATTCAAGAGTCATACTAACAAGGAAGAACTCATCATTCATTAGGTTTGTTACGTAAAATGCTCCTGGAATTCCCATTTCCTTCTCATCCCATTCAAAATAAATATTGAATTCCTCATCTCTCTCTCCCAAGCTTCGTAACACAGAAACATTGTTCTCCAAATAGCTATCCCTTCCAACTTTCCCAGCCAAATTTCCACCTGCAAAATGCTTACAAATCAAAATCCAAAAATAATGACAAAAGAGTACGTGTTCAAAGAATGCATATAGGCTTAACAATCTTATTAAAGTAATAGAAGTAAATTTTAAGTCTAATTTATTCTTATAAAATTGACTTGTAAACTGATATTTACACTTATTCATAAATTATTAAAAGATTTTATTTCTAATTGATTAGTAATATAAAAACTTGTATACTAAATAATGTCAAAGTGAAAGAAAAACATAATCAAAAGAGAGAAGACTAACAAGGGTCTGACTTAGAACTACTGATCAACTTGAAAGACACAGATTTAGTGATATCATATTCATCTGAGGAGCCAATGAGCTTGATGCCAGTGCCAACAAGAGCCGTGACATTGGTTAAGGTTTCAATCACACTCTTTCGGATCAACACTACCCTCCCCTTCACCAAGTTCCGCTTCTCCACTATTGAACTCATTGCTATAGCAACGATAGTTTCTTATGAATCTGACTATGTAGATATTTGAGACTAGTGGCTGTGAGAAGCCAATACTGTAACCCCGAGTATTTATACACGAAAGGATTGATGCATGTATTAGTATAATCATGGAGTAAGGAATAGAAAAAAGAGAATGGATCTAACACGATAATATAAATATCTTATCTTAAGAAAAGTAAACGGTGTGAACAGAACATTTTTATGAAATTCAGCAATATTTTCTTTGTTTAACACCATCATTCTTTTATATTTCCATTTAACAACCACTAATACTATTTTTTTTTATGCCAACATTTTGTTTGTATTTATTTTTATTAGTTAAATATAATATTTTATTATTGCAAGGAGTTGAAAGATGGAAGTAAGAGAAAAATATAATGTGAGTCTATAATTTTTCTATTTTTTATAACAAGTTGCTTGCATATAGTTTATTTATTCATTTTATTGTAATCAAATAAAAAATCATAATTAATTTATTTAGGCAATTAATGATACGTGGATGTGTGAGTTTAATTATACTTCTTCTTTATTCAGAAATAAAGATTTATACTCTGAGTTTTGTATATAATGATATAAAATATGTATCTTATTCTTATTGGATCATGAGTACGCTCATACCTGTCTAAATATTTTTTCTTACAATAAATTAAAAGTTAAAACAGATATCAAAGTGACATATTATTCTCTTCAATATCAAGGAACAATGAAAAAAATTATAATCACCAAAAAATAACAAATTAACAAGAGTTATATATTAGGTTAAATGTGAGAGGGGAAATAATTATGTCTTTGTGTGTATAAGATATATTAAATTTATGATGTTAATTTTATATAGTGTTTTGAGATACTAATTAAATTAATATATGAATATTTGAAAATAATATATTTAAAAAATAATAAACAGTTGACCATATTAAAATAATTTAATAAAAATATGTAATTTTCTTTCTAGATCTTAAGTTGAATAAAATTATTTACGGATAAAATGAAGCTAAATAAGTTGGTGAGATTTCACCCACATCATTCATACTCCCAACAAGAAAATGGACTTTTAAATTATGAAGGGCAAGGTTTATAAATGTGAGGGGAAGCAGCCTGTGATCACGCTCAAACTCAGAAATTATCAAGACTAATGATGTGTCACCTCAACATTAATTATATGATTTACAGCAAAATAAATGACCAATCTATTTAAGACGTTTTGAATTTAACTTTTCAAAGAATTAAATACTTATTTTAATATTTAATTATGTAAAAAAAATTCTATATTTCCATGTAATTATTAAATTTTATAAATTTATTATGTTATTAAAATGTAATTTTAAGAATGATTTTACAGTAAATTTTTAAAGTCATGTTATTACAAACTATTTTGTTTGTTTATATTCAAAAAATAAATCACATTTTTTGTATTGTTAAAAATTAAATTAGCAATGCTGATCATTTACAGATAGAAAATAAAAATAAAACTATTAGTGAAAACGTAAATCTGTACCAAAGCTAATAAATTTCACCTATACCATTATATTACAGCAAACATATTTTTAAATTATTTTTAGTATTACTTTTTATTTAAATAATTTTATTTTTAATACATAAAAATACTTTTAATATTTAATAAAACATAAACAACATTACTCTTTTATTAAAAAAATTTCATAAATATTATTAATAATATTATTGTGAATATTATTATTAAAAATTATTAATATTAGTATTAATAATATTATTAATATATTATTATTATTTTCCAAGCATGTTATAAATATTATTATGATGAATATTATTATTATTATTATTAATATTACTATTGTTACTGATATTATTAATATTATTAGTATTAGCAATATTATTATTATTATCATGAATATTATTATTATTATTATTAATAATATTAGTATCATTATTATTATATATTTTTAATAATAATATTCATAATATTTATAATAATATCATTAATAATATTAATGATAATAATAATATTATTATTAATATTGTTACTATTATTATTATGAAAATTATCAATAATATAATTAATAATAATTTATTATTATTATTAGTCATAAAATTTATAATAATGATAATAATAATAATAAAAGTTTATCTGAAAGTTTTATATATATATATATATAAGACTTAAATTTGATTTCCACTTATAACAGATTAACTGTATAGTTGCTTTCACGATGCATTATCCTCACCAACTCATTAGTAATTCATGGAAAATGGATTGGCTTCTTAGGGGCACAAGAAGCTTCTAGTTTGCAGGAAATTAGGGGCACAAGAACATGACAGCTTTAACGTCATAAGAATCTGTTTTATTTTTAATTCAATTGAAGAATTATGACATAAGTTTAAGTTAGTTTTTACTATATTATTTTTAATATTTTTTTTCATTGTAGGAGTTTTATGAACTTGTATTTCAATAATTTTTATTTATTAATTGGTAAAAGATATATTTTTAAGAAATATTTTTTATACGTGTGGTGTAGAATCTCATTTATAATTTTCTTTACTAGATATGTCGTTATATTGAAAATAGACAAATTGATTAAATAGAATACTATCTATAACCGTTAGATAAGATTTATGTGAAAACACCTAACATTCATAAACGATTTCAACCTATGATAAAGACTTTTGTTGCCTTTCTCTGACTTTCATGTTCAGTAGCGGATTAATGAAACCTGTGCTTATTCTTAACATTTTTATTTTTCCAAGATTAAATATTGCTGATAAAAAAAGTTTATTGATTAAATAATTTATATTTATACTGAAAATGTTTGCTGGAGTGATAAATTATCTTTGCTTTTTACTAGAAGAAAATTTGTTTCACAAATTATAAGCACAATACTGTAAATAAAAGTAATATATATCTCGTATCAGAGCCTAACTGATAGCTAGAAAAATGTGTCTCAATCCAAAAGTCCGGTGCATTATGTTTGTATTGTTGATAAGTAAGTAGAGAGAAACACCAAACTATGGATTACCCCTCTACGTCTACAGAAAATATCCCTATCACCCTATCTTCCAAAATCACCATCCCAGATTCATGTAAAAAGACCCTTTCTTCAAAAATAGGCAATCTTATTGAATATCAGCACATACCAGAAGAGTCACAGATCGACCACTCCTTACCTCCTCTCCTAAGTCCGTACAACGTCTTCCGACGAGATAAATCCAAGTTCTCTTGGATCTCCTCTATCAACAAGTTAATCTCTACACCAAAGAAAGGATGTCGGGAGTATATCTAGAGTTCTCGCATGGACCAGGTGGCACTGCACGCCACCAGCGCAGAACAGTATGTAGATCTGGAGATCAACAAGGAATTGATAAAACAATGGAGAACACTTGACTATGTCGCCCTTCATCTTGGAGTAGTTAGACTGATGCTGACCCTCCATGGGAGGAAAGGACTTCCCGTTACTGCTAGGGTTACCCTGATGGATAATACATACAAGCAGTATGAGCAGGCAGTAATCGGAACTGTACTTACAACACTGAACGCTGGAAGCGCAGTCCTTACCATCTTCCCAAACTTCAACGTCCAGTTGAAAGATCCAACTCTTCCCACCAGATTCAAGGTGCAAGTACAACTTGTCGGAGCACCACAGGAAGAGTCT
>Ga0099825_1007541_pt1 | contig 13217 bp, 4 predicted proteins | sample SiratroredBW_FD_76838 | JGI IMG/M metagenome (GOLD analysis project Ga0099825, IMG submission 76838) | Root nodule microbial communities of legume samples collected from California, USA - Siratro red BW | ecosystem: Host-associated > Plants > Roots > Nodule | place: USA: California | collected... | reverse complement strand
CTGCATTCTGAATTAGTTTCATGTCTGTATTAATTACTGGTGTTAGGGAAATTTATAAGATTTACTAATATTGATTGAAACCAGTGTAGTGCTTTGTTAGAAGTTTTAAATTAGTATTTTGTATACTGCTCTTCTCTGCTCTCATTCAAGTTTGATTTTTGTGTGTTTCTGTTCTGAGTGTATACTGAAATTAAAACAGTGTAAACCTGACCTGATTAATGTGTTGTTGTGAAATTGCAATTCAGTGTGATTGAGAATCTGTTGTGTGCTTATATCTGTCAGTATAACAAATTGATTCATTCGTGCCTTGAATCAATTTATTTCTTTACTGTACCCTATATATTTAATACCAAGATTCATTAAAGTTTTTCAGATTGCGAAAACTATTTTTAAAGGTCTAAATTGGTTAAAATCTTTCAAAGTTCAATTCACCCCCCCTCTTGAACTCAGCCTAAAACATTTTCAATATTGTCACGGTCCCCCTAATAGGACATGACTTGTCTCCATTTGAACTACATCGCATAGGACCTTATTAGTATATTGTCTCATGGAAAGGCACTCCTTGACTTGCTTATTCACGATCAACTCTCCATCTTCACTAAGCCACTGAAGTTTGTATGACATAGGATGTGGCTTAGTCTCCAAATTTAATTTGGACACCATTCTAGAGCTAGCCACATTTGTACAACTTCCACTATCAACAGTCAAAGAGCATAATTTTCCATCAATATAACATCTAGTATGAAAAATGTTATCTCTTTGGGATTGGTCTAAAGTTTGTAATTGACTTCCCAAAAACCTCCCAATCATCAATAAATCACCTTCCATTGCTTCCACCTTTATTGCTTCCTCCTCATCTTCTTTACTAGTTTAATTCTTTTAATTTCATCTTCCAAAGCTCTAACTCTTCCTCTTCTTTTTATTTCTTGAAATTGCTTCTTTAATTCTACTTCTTTATATTTTTTGTCCATGCTCCTTGTTGTAATTCCCTCATGCTCCTCTTCCTCTTATTCCTCAGATACCTCATCCTTGCATGTATCACTTGTGCTTTTCCTGTTTTTCGTAGCAATCTTCTTAGAGTTTATATATATGTCTATAGTTCTAGTGAATCTTACCTAATGATCAAAGGTCGTTGACTATGATCTAAAAGCAGTAGAACATGAATTGAATACCCCCATCTTTCTCCATGTTGAATAACTCGTACTTGTAAGTTAAATGCTAAGTTGTGCAAAAAGGTGAAATACAGAAGAAAGGATGGTTGAATTGTTTATTAAAAAAATTGGCATATTTTTTTCTATATTGTGTCTGATAGAGTATGATCATACATAGTTTGAAAACCTCTCCTTCCTAAGTTAGCTCAAATTTTATATACAATAGATTAAGGATAAGAATGATTTACGTTGAGAGTTTTTACACTAGTTCGCTTGTAAATGTAGACTACGTCTAGTTCTTAACCAACTTGGTCAAGTTTCACCAAGCAGACTAACACTAACCTCGGTAACTTCTGGCTAACAACTGAATTATTATTTAAACACACAACCACTCCTAGCTAAAAACAGAATATTGTTACCTCAACCATTTGGCTAAACAACCCATAGTATTATTTGGACCTCAACAACACTTGGCTAAACTATTGAGTATTGTTTAGAATGCATTCACTCCTGGATAAGACTTAGTACTGTTTGAAATGCGGCTATTCCTAACTAAGATTAAGTATTCTTTGGAACATAACCACTCCTATTTAAACATGAGTATTGTTTAAAAGTAGTCACTCATATGGTGAATAAATGGAGTAATCTAAAAGATCTCAAAGTTTTGCTCACTAGGTGAAGAAAACACGTCTTTCAACGAATACAAGGTCTAAACACTCTATTAATTTTCTATTTGATGTTATTGTGAAGCTTTGGGACTAAAAGCTTTTAGCAACGAAATTAAAAGCGTTATTACAATTCTTGATCACTTATTCTTCTCATCTTCAACGTATAAGATTTCCTTAAATACAACGTTGATAAAAAGAGTTGTTGCAAATCTTTTTCTATCTGTTGAGAGACTTTGCTTCCAATTCCCATCTTTAAGGCTTCGTCTATTCGAACATGAATGTAAGGATATAATGAGCTCCATGCAACAATAAATCTATCTCTCTTCTTCAAGTAACATCCTGCCTTGATCAGAGAGCTTTTATTTGTTTGTATTGGGTCTTATACTTTTTTTTTTTTTTTATTTGCTTATATTGGGTCTTTATTAAGCTTTATATTTTGTATTTTTCTTATAATTAAAGACTTTATAAACTTTAGTTCCAAGAGGCTTGTTAGATGGATCTTAGAAGTGTTTGTATGAGTACAAGGTCATAGTATATAATTTATATAGTATATAATTTATAGACTCTTGCACTCATAATTGCTCATAGTGTATAATTTATAGACTTTTGTACTCATAATTGCTCATAATGAGGAAGCTTATCTTGTAAGACTTAATAAGCTTAGTATATTGTTTTTGAGGTTGGCTTTGTATTTATAGCTTGGTAATATATGATCTTTGTTTGAGAAATTTTTATAGTTATTTGTAAGTATAATGATATAGTCTTCAAGATACATTATGCACAATTACTTTGACTTTCTTTATTTATTGTGTTTGCATCTTCTAGAAGGTTGTATTTTTTTTTTCTTAACATGCGTAAACAATTTGTAATCTATATTACAAATATTATTGTTCGTTTCCTTTTATTTTATTCATTACAAGAGTTAGGATTGATTTTGTATAAATTCATTTTATATACAAAGTGTGAACACATTGGATGTTATGGAGTCATTTAGCTCCATTTTGCTTAAGGAGATTTTTTTCTTCTCCATGCGTAACATAAAGTTCATGTGAATAGGTAGTCATATGATCATGATAAAATGGAAGGATGGTAAAGCAAATGATTTAGAAGAAAAATATTAAGACATACTGTAGAGTTTAAAATAAAATAGAATTATAATATTAAAAGAAATTTTCTTTTCATTTTTAATATTAAAAGAAAAAAATATTAATTAATTAAGATGAAAACTTATATCAAACATAAGCATAACATTAAATTTAATGTTCTTATATATTATAATATTTTATTTACATCATAGACATAAGTATCGATCAACTTAACAACATATTTTAAAAGAACAAAATCAAGAAAATTAAAAACAAAAGAAAATAAAATAGAGATTAAAACCCAAAGGAAAACTCCAGTATTATGAACTTAAAAGAATTAATTAAACCATGAGTTTATAATGGAGATGATACAAATCTTTGTAAGAAGCTAAATATTTTTATACCTTTTCTTATAGTATTGTTATAATATTCTCGTAACATTACAGAAAAACTTACACAGTATATAGTAAAAATAATAAAAATTAAATTTTTTTACGTTATGGATATATATATCGAAGAAATATTGCATAACAAAACTCCGTCATTTTCCAATTTTCCATATTTCAATGCCGAAAGTTGCATTGGCATTGCCATTGTCACGTTTGGGTTGAACTTGCTCAAACAAGTTTAAGGATTCGTGTCCACCTAAACGATGCCATTCTTTTAGCCATTTTCACTTTCACTGTTATTCATATACCCGTTACCTGACTTGGCTATGTTGGATGAATACTGCAAAAAATTTGGCTTTGCAGTGCTTCTTTGCAAGTGTTGATCATTTGTTTTGTGGTGTTCCACTTCGCATTCGATTATCAGAACATTGCAGAAAGCTATGTACTCTTGCCATTGTGCAAACCCCACTCATTGTACAAATCAAAACATGCGCAAAAGAAAACGAACCTTTGAGCTTCAGCAACCACCCTAACCCGCAAGTTTCATGTTTTCCTCAAAAGGGGTTTTCAATAATCACTGACTTCATCCTTGGGAAAGCATTGCACGCGTTTTGCGTGAAGGGTGTCCTTCAAGTCGGCACATTCCACGCAAACACCTTGATCAACATGTACTGTAAGTTTCGCAGCCTCAAACACGCGCAACATGTGTTTGATAAACTGCCTGAGAGAAATGAAGCTTCTTGGAACAACATGATGTCGGGGTTTGTTCGAGGAGGGTGGTACCATGAAGCAATGAAATTCTTCTGCCACATGCTTGAGCATGGTCTCAGGCCAAATAGTTATGTGGCTGCTAGTTTGGTGACTGCGTGTGATAGGTCGGGGTGCATGGCTGAAGGGGCACTTCAGCTTCATGCCCTTGAGGTCAAATGTGGTTTGGTGAGTGACGTGTTTGTTGGCACGAGTTTGCTGCACTTTTATGGTACATGTGGTCGGGTTTCTGATGTTGACAAACTCTTTCAAGAGATTGAGGAACCTAATATAGTGTCTTGGACTGCTTTAATGGTTGCTTATGCGTATAATGGGTGTTTAAAGGACGTTCTGACTGTTTATCAGTGTTTGCGGCACAATGGGGTGTACTGTAATGAAAATGCAATGGCTACAGTTATTAGGTCTTGTGGGGTGCTTGGAGATAAGATGTTGGGTTATCAGGTGTTTGGTAGTGTGGTCAAATCTGGACTGGATATTACTGTGTCTGTGGCGAACTCCCTTGTTTCCATGTTTGGTAATTGTGATAGCATAGAAGAGGCGTCTTGTGTGTTTGATGACATGAATGAACGTGACACTATTTCATGGAATTCGATAATTACTGCAAGTGTACATAATGGTCATTGTGAAAAATCTCTAGAATACTTTTCTCAGATGCGTTTTAGTCATACAGAAACAGATTATATTACTATCTCAGCCATGTTACCAGTGTGTGGCTCTGCTCAAAATTTGAGGTGGGGAAGAGGGCTTCACGGTATGGTTGTAAAATCTGGACTGGAATCGAATGTTTGTGTATGCAATAGTCTTCTAAGTATGTATTCTCAGGCTGGAAAATCGGAGGATGCTGAGTTTGTATTTCATAGAATGCCTGAGAGAGATATAATTTCGTGGAATTCCATGATGGCAAGTCATGTAGAGAATGGAAAGTATCCACAGGCTCTACAACTTTTGATTGAGATGCTCGAAACAAGAAAGGCGACGAACTATGTAACTTTCACCACTGCATTATCTGCCTGTGATAATTTAGAAAAATTAAAGATGGTTCATACCTTTGTGATTCTTCTTGGTCTCCTTCCCAATTTGATCATAGGTAATGCATTGATTACCATGTATGGGAAATTTGGTTCGATGGCTGAAGCACAACGGGTGTGCAAAATTATGCCTGAGAAAGATGAAGTAACGTGGAATGCACTAATAGGCGGACATGCCGATAACAAGGAAACTAATGCGGCAATTGAAGCCTTCAATTTGTTAAGAGAGGAAGGTGTACCTCGAAACTATATTACCATTGTTAATCTTCTCAGTGCTTGTTTGTCTCCCGATAACCTTTTGGAACACGGAATGTCCATCCATGCACATATAGTAGTATCAGGCTTTGAATTAGATACATTTGTCCAAAGCTCCCTAATTACAATGTATGCCCAATGTGGTGATCTGAATACAAGTAACTATATTTTTGATGAATTAGCTAACAAGAATTCTAGTACTTGGAATGCCATTGTTTCTGCAAATGCTCATTATGGACCTGGTGAGGAGGCACTAAAGCTTATAGTAAAGATGAGGAATGATGGGATTCATTTAGATCAGTTTAGCTTCTCCGTAGCTCTTGCCATTATTAGTAACTTAACTTTACTGGATGAAGGTCAGCAGCTTCATAGTTTGATTATCAAACATGGGTTTGAGTCAAATGATTACGTGTTAAATGCAACAATGGATATGTATGGAAAATGTGGTGAAATTGATGATGTGTTTAGAATCCTTCCCCAACCAAGACGCAGGTCACAGAGATCTTGGAACATTTTAATATCAGCATTAGCCAGGCATGGTTTTTTCCAACAGGCTAGGGAAGCCTTTCATGAGATGCTTGATCTAGGACTGAGACCAGACCATGTCACTTTTGTTTCACTTTTGTCTGCATGCAGCCATGGGGGTTTGGTGGAGGAGGGCCTTGCATACTTCTCTTCAATGTCTACCGAATTCTGTGTCCCCATCGGAATAGAGCATTGTGTATGCATAATTGACCTTCTTGGGCGAGCAGGAAGACTTGCTGAGGCTGAAAGTTTCATTAATAAGATGTCAGTTCCACCAAATGACCTTGTGTGGCGTACCCTGTTGGCTTCTTGTAAAATACATGGCAATTTGGAGCTTGCAAGGAAAGCTGCTGACCGCCTTTTCGAACTTGACTCATCAGATGATTCAGCCTATGTTCTTTATTCAAATGTCTGTGCATCAACTAGAAGGTGGAGCGATATGGAGAATGTAAGAAAGCAGATGGAATCACACAACATAAAGAAGAAACCTGCCTGTAGTTGGATCAAGTTGAAAAACCAGGTTACTACTTTCGGAATGGGCGACCAGTATCATCCACAAAATGCACAAATCTATGCAAAGTTGGAAGAACTCAAAAAGATCATTACAGAGGCAGGATATGTGCCTGATACTAGCTATTCATTGCAAGATACAGATGAAGAACAAAAGGAGCATAACCTTTGGAACCATAGTGAGAGAATTGCCCTTGCATTTGGGTTGATCAATAGCCCAGAAGGCTCGCCTCTTAGAATTTTTAAGAATCTCCGTGTCTGTGGTGATTGCCACTCTGTTTTCAAGATGGTTAGTCAAATAATTGGCAGGAAAATCATATTAAGGGATGCATACCGGTTTCACCATTTCAGTAATGGCATGTGCTCCTGTTTGGACTACTGGTAAGGCATTGGATTTAGTTGGATGAAGTAGTTGAAAGATGTTTAACTTATAAATTTAATAGATAGATGAAAATTGGGGATTTTTCAAGCATTTGGGTTTGCCCTAGCGACAAAAGCTTGTGAAAATATGGTTTGCAGTCTTCATGAATTTATTTTACATTCTGGGCTGCACCTAATGAGCCACATGTTATACATTTTCTTTACAAAGCTTCACGTTTTAATGATGAAAAACACGCAGCTATCTGCAATAAGGAATCGAGGTGTTCATTACAGATCAATTTCATCTGATTCCAGTTCACTATATTGAAATGGCAATATTATATTTTATTCTTGGTTATTTATTTAGTCTGTTTGTTCATGTTTGAAATAATAGAATGTAGATTGGCCCTCTTTAACAAGTTGTCCAAATTATCGTAACTGATTCATAATTTTAATTAATTTTACTTGTGTGACGAGGATCACCTTAGTTTACGTTGAAACTAGAGAAAATTCCATCATTATTTTTCTCCTAACAAAGTAATGAGAGCGATTGAAAGACGAAAATGTGAATGATAATAAACTATAAGAACCCAAGTATCTAAAATTTTCTTTTAGGGAACCTGTGTTAGTGTCTATATTTTTTTAAGGATAAACATAATATTTTCATTTATTTTATTTTTTAATAATTTAAATTTAGATGACGAGACATGTTAACAGTAATTGAAAAAAATGTTAGCAAGCACTTACTTGAGGAGTCGGATAGTATGCTTACTAAAAAGACTGACTTACTGATAAAAGAAAAGTTTAGAAATATCATAATTTTATCTATGATTTTTATTTCATATAATTTATATTTTTTTTTCACCATTTCTTGTATTACATTTCGTATTTTTCTCTCACTTTCCTTTTTACCCTTTCATTTAGGATTGATTTATGTTTTAGTGCCAATTTTGGTTTTGCAAATTTCACTTTTAGCCGGGACCGCTGTTGTTAAATAAATACGTTAATTATGACGTCATTATGATGTTGAATGTTAATAATCCAATTATTTGGCAAATGGTATGTTTAGTCATTCATCAACTTGTCTAACATTATTAACTGGTTTCAATAGGTTGGGGATTAAAAACTCCGTCTAGAAAAACCAACATTATTGCTTCATTAGCTACTAGCATAACAAAATAAAAAATTGTTAACCATTTCAGTCAAAAATTTGAATTTAAGATTAAAATTTTACCAAAAACAGATACAAACTCTAGATTCTTTTTTTTCATAGTAAAAATTTTGAAGATTTTTAATTTGTGTAATAGAAGTGTAAGATAATTACAAAAAATAAAATATTTCAATATAAGCACTCAATTTTGTGAACATATTTAACGTTCATTTTTACAATTGCTTGATTTTTGCGATCAAAATCATAAAACAGAATTTATTTATGTATTTTTTGGTTTTATATTAAAGAAAAATTACATAAACTAAAACATTGTCATAAAAACTAATGATCAAGCACTGAAAAATAAATTTAAAATAATGGAAATCATGTTTAAAGTTGAAGTTTAAATTAAATGAAGGTTGATTATAAATGACTTAGAAAAATAACCCTGAAATTTAAAGTACAGAACAATATATGAAAATATGAGCAATGAACAACATTCAAGAAATTAAAAAAGAGGCAATAAATGTAAATTACAATAAAAGTTTACCGAGAAGATAATGAGAGCCTGAGTGATAATACAGAAAGTTGGTAAACAGCCTTATGAGCAAACCTATTTCAATAATAGCCTTTCCCATTTTTATTTTTTTTACAAGAATAGTATTACTTTGTCTAATTTGTATCGCCCTAGAAAAATACATCAAGTCCCTGTTTATATGCCTAATTTCGACATTTATTTTCTATCACGTGACATTTATACCATATTATCCAAAGTCCATCTATTTTCATTTGCAAAAATACACATCTACTAAGCAGTTGTAACTTATTTTGATTCTTAGAACTTTTAGTCCGAGTTTATAAAGAATAACTCCTTCAATTTTACACATTCCCTCTTTAGTCCAAGTTAATAAAGAATAACTCCTTCGATTTTACACGATCCCTCTTTTGGTATGTAAAAGAAAATATTATCTTTTTGGTTAGTCATAATGTTATTCAACTACAAACCTTAATTTTCCTATTGTTTTCACTACTCTTTTCTCTTACATTTTCATAACTCTTATATTTTTTATAATGTTTTACTTGATTCCATGAATTCTTTTTCTTACATTTTCATAATAATTATTATACTAGAAATAGCTCAAACAAATTCACATATAGACACTCAGTTACACAAACAAAGAAAAATAACAAACAACAACTAGAAGGATAACATGGGGAAAAAATCAAGAAAGAAATACACATAGAAAATAGAAAATTAGTGTGTTTCAATTAAAGTGTTAACAATTTTCAATTAACGTCCACAACAAAAATTTATTATCAAACAAATATTATTATAATTTGATGTTTCTATCTTAGTGAATTCTTACTAGACTAACAATTTTTTGTTATACAATTAAACTCACAACTCTCAATTAAGTAAAAATATTTATACAAGGTTACTATTTTTACAAAAACAAATTTTCATAACCAACTTCTGTAAATCACACCTAAACTAGTGGTGAAAACACATGAACAATACTTTTACTACTGAGCTCAAAATGTTATATAGGCAGAGTCTTTGATGACAAAAACAGAGGAAATTAAGATTTGGTGCAAGACAAAGATTTGATACCATCAAATCCTCTAAAGATTGACACAATGATGAAAACAAACGATCTTGAGCCACTAGATGATCTTCAACTATCAAATGATATTGAACTATCAAATGATCTACAACATTAAATGATGAATCTTAACAAGGTTTTACTTGAAGTGGGACTCCTATGTGCTCCCCATATGTATGGCCAACTATTGACCATATTTCTAGGATTTTCACCATTCAATAAGGCCCAATTAGGGCTCGACCCGCATATGTCTCTACAAAATTACAAAGAAAAATACCTACACATATACATGTATCTACAATTTCTACAAGACTCAAAAGGGTGAAGGAGAAGTTCTAGTGATATAGACTTTAAAAGATAAGAGTCATCTTCTTATTGACTTCTTATTCCTCAATCTAGCCATGATCCTTGTCAAAGGCCTAATGTAAACTCCCCCAGATGGTCCTCTATTTGAGTGTTTTTCATTTAAAATCACCTTTTTCTAAAAATAATCGATTAACAACTTAAGATATTTGATTAAATGTATCTAATGTTTTTAAACAACTTTTTGAAAACTCTATAAATTGAACATTTGATACAATTTTTGAAATAACTTTTATCAAACATTACAAAACATGATCTAAAACGTTTAGAGTGATATAATTGATTTGTTTTCACATTTTTCCAAGAATGCATCCAAGAATTTTTCAAGAAATCTTTAAATTCTCTTGTTTTCCCAAAGTGTTCAAAAGGTTGTGTATCAGTGCTGGAATTTCACTTGTGGCTGGTTTTGTTATGCACCTGATAACTTCTTTTCATTATTATGTTATTGGGTTAATCCTAAATTGTTTCCTCTTGAAGAAGTTTCAAGAGTTGTTTCATGTATTCCTCTTGGTGTGATACAAGAGTAGAACATATCCTTCTTGAGTGTGTTTCGGTGTTGATATGCTTGTTTTTTATCTTGTATATGTTTCACATGTGTTAAGTGCACATTGAAATATAAAGATAATGAATTTCAGTTATTCTAAGGTTGAATAGCTAAGATTGGATGTAGGATCTATTGTGATCTAAACTTGAGAAAATAGGGAAAAAAAACACAAGAACGGAATGTTGAATTGTGTTTTTGAAAACTTTTAGGCACTTTTCGCAACTATCGTTTGATAAGGAATATTTAGACGGTAGTTTTATATATCAATATTCAATTGATGATGAAGAAAGTTAAATCAAGGTTTTGTCTATTTAAGTAATCAATTAATAATAATTTTGTCTAATCAAGCGTGACAGACACCGTTTGAGTACTTAACTGACTTGTTTAAAATGTTTTCGTTACATGTGTTTACCTAACAACTCTTCTTCTTCATTAGTGCATTTATAAATAACATGCATATAAAGAAGTAGAGATAGAGAGAAAATACACAATATTTTTATACTAGTTTGTTTAACAAACAAACTACATCCAGTTCTCAATCAACAAATTAAGCTCTACCAAGTATACTAATGTTGTAAAAGTACAATGCATGCATTCTTTGGGCCCATAGTCACTCTTGTCTGACCCCTTGAGTATTGTTTCGACTCGTAGCCACTCTTCGCTAACCCCTTAAGTATTCTTATCACAAGCCACTCTTGGCTTGATGAGTACTCTTGGCACAAGCCACTTCTGGATTAATGAGTATTCTTGACACAAGTCATTTCTAGCTTGATGAGTATTCTTTCAGCTCGCAATCACTTCTGGTTGACCCCATTTAAGTGCTCTTTTCTCAATCCATTTCTGACTTAACCAAGTATTCTTTCATAAGCGACATTGACTTAAATGAATATAAGATGTAGAAGTTGTTTAAGTGGTGATCAACCAATCATAGGATTTTTCTCACTAGAGATGTTGATCATTTATTAACGTATATAATATTGATGTTCTCTCTTCTAGCTTGTTGAAATGAACACTAACTGACGGAGGACCATTTGAGAGAGTACACATTTGGCCCTTGACAAGGTCCATGGCTAGGAGAATTGAACAAGAACAGACATCCAAGAAGAAAACTATCCTCTTTTAGAGTGTAGATTATTAGGAATTCTTTCCACTCTTCTTAGTATTGTAGATAATTGTATAGTTTTAGTTTGTCTTGTAAATTTGTAGGATTTTTTTAAAGGCACATGTGAACCCTAATTGCACCTCAATTGGACCTTCTTGGATGGTCCAAAATCCTCAAAACCCTAGTCAACATTCGACCAACTACATAGGATGAAGCTAGGAGTTCCACACCTTATCAGAGTCTTCAACCCCATAGGTACAAGCATAAAAATCTCATAGCATAGGAACTCCCACTTAATGTGATAGCTCCCCAATGCTCTAAGCTCCCCTTGCATGAAATTCAAGAGAAACAAAATAGCAAAGAGCCAATACTAAGAGTATACAAAACATATAAGCTTATCTCGTAACAAATATGCATGCATTCTCCCCCTTGGGACATTATTAAACAAAAAATACGACCAAAATCATAGATAAAATGACATGTGCCAGAGAAAAGATAAGCATTGTTCAAACAAATCTATAATAATAAACTATGCTAAGTTGATAATAAATTATCCTAAACCTATTTCCAAAAAACACGACTCTCTGGAATAATAGATTATGCCTCATAATTGATTATTTTTCTTAGAAAACATAATATTAACGAATTTCATGTGTTTTTTTAATCTGTTATTTGGTTGTTGAATCCATTATTTCATTCAACTAATTGATTGTGTTGTGAATTAACAAATGAAAACATAAACTATAAACATAAAACAAAAATTGAAATGTGTAATATAAACATAAAGATTGACACTTATTCAACCATAAACTTAAATGCATGAAAGAAAATCCTAATCTTCACTCGATTATTCACTAAGTATACAGAAGATGAAGACATTCCATACAACACAGTAATAAGCTTAAAGAATGTTTTGAGCTTAGGGTCTGTGTGAACTTATCGTCTGATGAATATTTTACTTATTAAACAAAGTGAAAACTACATGGTGTTATATTGCATGTTATACGAAGCACTTGTGTTTTACATGGTTTGCTTGTTTTCATATGTCAATGTCTTTTAGATTAAGCTTCATCATGTCTCTCACTTTGTTGTGACAAACACTTTTTCTCTAACAAGATAACTCTATCTTAATCCTCCATTGTCTAAAGTCATTTTCACTAGAAACTTTTCAATGTCAAACTTGATAAACATGTCTTCAAATCTTACTCTTCTTACACTACAAAAAATCGTGTATGTGGTGGCATTTCTTTTATACAACGTCGATTATAAACGCCACTTTATACATGTGCGGCGTTTTCGAGAAACGCCATAGATCTAGGCACCACAATATATAAAATGGCGTTTTTTTCTATGTAAATAATGTCAATTGAATTGTCGTAATTATTTTTATTGCCAACAATAATAAATGATACCTCTGAACGTCATTATGAACGTTTTAATACGACGCTTATTATGGTCATATTATAATTAATGGTGAATGATAATATGTTAGTTCTAACTGTCGTAATTTTAATATTAAATAAAAAAAATATGCAGTATTTTATAATTATATATTCAGTTGTAATATATCCAGTAGTATTTAATAATTTATTAGATTTCATAATCATATATGTTACATACATATCCAATAGAAGAAAACTAAAATAACACAACTTTTGTAATAACAAAAGATCACATTAAAATATTTCATAGTGCAACATAACATAGTATATGTT
>Ga0099825_1007540_pt1 | contig 13218 bp, 9 predicted proteins | sample SiratroredBW_FD_76838 | JGI IMG/M metagenome (GOLD analysis project Ga0099825, IMG submission 76838) | Root nodule microbial communities of legume samples collected from California, USA - Siratro red BW | ecosystem: Host-associated > Plants > Roots > Nodule | place: USA: California | collected... | reverse complement strand
AATATAATAAAAATATATATATATATATATATATATATATATATATATATATATATATATATATATATATATATATATATATATGCATTACACCCATTCATTTTTAATACAAAGTATATTAACAAATTTTTATTATTAATATTATTATTTTAAAAACAAAATTTACAACTTAAAAACATACTTATAATAAAAAATAAGTGAATGTACACTAACAAATATTTACAAACACTCACTTTTTTTTACGAATTGTAATTATAATAATAATAATAATTTTATAATACACTCAATGTGCAGCTTGTACCATAATTAGTTAAGAAACCTTACAAAATTACAACAAATAAAAAAAAAATAGTGAATTACATGATATAGTTATAGAACAAGCACGACTCAATTAATTGTTTACTCGGAAAATATTTTATGACAAAAGAATTCAAAATTTTGAGAAGGTGTGCACTTAATTCGAAATCCACAGGGATGATTTTGTTTTTATCTCATAGACTGAAGGACCAATACAATTAATTGAGCAATTTCATTTTTATTTTGAATGCATAAACCATAGTGGGTGGCAAAGTGGTAAATAATAAATAAGAAAGGCGAGCCCATTTTGGCGAGAGTGGATACGCGTTGCTTATTTAAAGCTGTGACACAGCAGCGGCTATGGCTAAGTATTGTATCCCATATTCATATTGAAATTTGTAACCATCAAAGGTTTCTTTCTGAGAAAATAAGGATTGTGAGAATGGCCGGGGCTTCAGAAGAGGGACAAGTCATTAGCTGCCACACCGTTGAGGCATGGACCGAGCAACTCCAAAAGGGCAATGACTCGAAGAAACTCGTATGAATCAATCAACTCATTAATCTTGATTAATTTTAATATACGCATGGATCGATAGATCGAACTCAATTTATGCTATGATTCTTAATTTGTTTTGCTTTTGTTGTCATTTTTTCATCATGCATGCGACTCTATAGTTTAGAGTCTCACATATGGCTTTGTTAATAAATTGTTTGAAGCGTGCATCCTTGGATTCGATCTGGGTTTAACTTTCCTGTTATATTTTGATGTGGCCTTCATTGGTTTTGAAACTTGACTAAAAGAGTATTCTGAAAAAAAAAAAAAAAAAGTTCCGATTTTTATTTGTGGTGATGATTTGTATTGCTTTGGGGAGAATATATGTGTTTCTCTGAATCCAATGAGGCCGAAAGAAACTGTGGAGGACTCTGCTGATGTTATTTTTCATTATCAATTCTATGTAAGTTTATTAATATATGAGCTTGTTAATCTTAGGGTTTTCATTGACTGTGTGAAATTGCAGTTTTCTTACACTCTGTGTGTGGAGGATCATATATAATTATTTATTTTTACTGTTTTTGCACACTATACTCATGAGAATTGCAGTTTTTGTAAACAATACGCGAGTTTGGATTTTAAAATTGATTTTGAATTGAATTAATTGGGGTTTCCGGATCTTGAGTGCTATGTATATCAGATTTACCCAAAAAGTCTTGTGGTAATCAAATTGAATCGTGTACCATATATGTTAACCATGCATTGTAAACACTAATCAAACACTATGGATTAATTTGTTGATATTTATTAAGCTTTGAAATCAGTCAGCTTTGCACTTTCTTGCTCTCCTCACTTTGTCTTTTTGCAAGATCTGTGAGATACAAGAATTGTGGGGAAATTCCATTTATGTAAGACATATGATTTTCTTACAATCATATGGCAATGAGATGGGTGGAGAAGAAAATAAGAAAGAGAGGAAACATGATGAGAGATGTTAAAGAAGAAATGAAATAGCGATAAAAAATATGTTTCATATAACTAATGACAGAACCTATAAAAAGTTTCGTAGGTTCTCTAATTGGAATTGAAAATTTTCTCCCTGAAAATGAACAATGTTTTCTTTTGAAAAGTAGTATAAACAGGTCCAAAATATGTGAGTTTTATCTTATAAAAATGTCTGATGTTGTAGTTCTATTTCATTTGTAACCATGTTATCACATTTCTAATTGCAGATTGTTGTAGATTTTACTGCTTCTTGGTGTGGACCATGCCGTTTCATTTCTCCATTCCTGGCTGAGCTGGCTAAGAAGTTTACAAATGTCATATTTCTGAAGGTGGATGTAGACGAATTGAAGGTAAAATAAATAATCATATAGTTATGTGTTTTTTTATATATAAATTCATGTTAGACAACACTATGAGACCTGATATCTCCGTTAACATTCCATATTTCATCGAGCATTTGTCATCACATGCAATCAATCATATAGTTATGTTTATTCGTTTAGAGAGAAATAATGATAAATAATTTGTTGATTGCAGAGTGTTGCTGAGGATTTTGCTGTTGAGGCAATGCCGACTTTTGTGTTTGTGAAAGAGGGAACTCTTCTGAGCAAAGTGGTGGGAGCAAAGAAGGAAGAATTGCAGCAGACAATAGAGAAACATGTGGCTGCATCTAGTGCTTAATCTTGCTGAACTCAGTAGTTTACTTGCTTCCAAGACATTTATGCTTTGGTCTTTATATTTTATAATCTTGTACTAGACTTATTTTGGTATTTTTGCTGTTGCACAAAGTAGCTTTTTACTCTGTCATCTATTTCTGCATAGCAACTGTGCTTTGTTTCAGTCTTAAATAATAGTGGATGGTGTTATATCATGAAGTATACTTACTTAGGCTCTCCTGATTTTACATGGCAATTGTATTTTACTCATGTGTTTATCTTAGGTATCTTAAGCAAAGGAAGTTAAAGGAAATAATGAATAATGCAAGGTGGTTCATCACTTATATCTCGCATCTTTAAGAAATAAAGAAATTGATAGTTAAAAATGGTTATTTTTTTTTTCTTAAATTACTTTTTAATTCTTATAATACAATATTAGTGTAAATTGTATATATTAGGTCAAATTTATTTTAATATTTCCTCTAATGTAATTAAATTTATTTGGATTTGACTGAGATATATTTTTATTTAAAACTTAACATGATTCAATTATAATTGAGTTTGATAAGAATAAATTATTAAAATATTATTTTGAAAAAAATTAAAATAAAATTGTCAATGTTTATTAATTTTTACATAAATTCGCAAACAATGATTATTTGTATGGTAGAACATAAAGTTGATTTAATATTGAATATATTTATACTAACTAAAATATAGTTTTAGTATTAATAAATATTTACTGTAGTTTTGGTATTAATAAATATTCATTGTAGCAAACAATAAAGAACATTTTCAAAGAGTATAAATGGTAATTAAATGAAAGAAATGGGGATATGTGATTTACCATTTTATTTAAGAGATTTACCATTTTAGTAATCTCACTTTTATTATTTTTGGTATAATTTGATTTATTCTTTTTTCAGTAAATAATTAAGAAGTGAACTTTGTTAAAAATGAAATAACTTATATATATATATATATATATATATATATATATATACATGATATTGTTTAGGAAATAATTAAATGAAAGGAATGTGGATATTGATTAAATTAAATGTAAATTATTTTTTAAAGGCACAAGTCCTTAAGTATTTTTTGGGAAGCACCTGTAGACTGATGTGGCTAGTGCAAGTAGACATTATGCGCCATTTAAACCTAGACTCAGCAACTTACATATTTTTTAGCAATTGTCTTTTATTTTATCCTACTATCGTACAAAAGAATAATTAAGTTCTCTAAAAAAATCCTAATATAAATCAATCTAAAAAATATAATTAAGTTGAATTCAATTTTCTCACATCCTTAAATGTTTTATTTTTCATTTTTTTTTCAAATTGCTTGTTTGTTTTTACTTCCTACCTTTATATTCCGCCATCAAATATAACGAGAAACTTGTATTATTTGCAATAAACATTTTTTACATATTTTTTAGATAAATAAATGAACCTTCTCAAACACCATAAGCAGATTCACGAGGAGAAAAAAAATCTATAATGAATTTTCACCGTTTTCCTTTAAAACTAAAGTTTTGTAACTAAAAGTAAAACTGTAGAATGAAAATAGAAGTAGACAAACCCTTATTTATATAGGTTCTGTAAGGTTATTTTCGTTTTGATTCTCTTAATTTAAGTTGCTTTCATCTTGGTTTTTATTTTTTTTTTCCGATAATTTTATGTTTTCTATTTTGTTTTCTTCATTGGATTTGACGGAAATAATTATACAGGAACTAAATAAACAAAGCAAAAAGTCATCTATATAGTCCTAATTTTTATAAGAAATAGAAATAAATGGATACATCTTTATCATAAACTCAAATTATTAAAAAAAAAATAAGCACCGAATCGTTTTAAAATGTATTAATTTATTATGGAATATAAGCCAATATAGATATATTCGTTAGTCTATTGACAAAAGAAATAAATTTATAACATTATTTAAAACCAGCTAACTGCAACTATTTTCATGTTTCTTGGCTAATTATTATTATTTTGTTTCTTATATGAAAGAACTACATAGAGAGTGGTGATTTCTTTTATGCCTGCACAACCATTGGTAGATGCAACATAAACGCAAAAAGAAAGAAGAATATGATGCAAAGTGCAAAGAATAATAAACTATTAATGGAGAGAATGGTTACAGTAGGATCCTCTCCTAACTTAAACCTGATTTGGAGTTTAATTTACCCCACAAACTAAAACCACAAAAATAACATCACACAAACCAAAGTGCCTATCTTTCCCATGCCTATAGTTAAAACTTTGAAGGCAGGGAACTACCACTCCAAATTCACACACAAGGATCCAAATTTTGGACTCTTGTTTTAAAACTCTCTCCTATCCAATAATCACTAATTTATACAATTCCGTTGACACATTACTCCATAAAAATCATAAACCTTTGTGCCTTCGGCACCAACACATCAGAATGTAGTTACTCTCCCTAAAACAACTATGACACTTATCTTTACCTATACTATTATTGTTCTTGAGTTAAATGTGCTTTTAACCATTCATACCCTTCACTTGGTTGGAGCACAAACAGCTTCAACTGTTAACCTCTTCAACACATTTGGACAAGGGTCCTTCCCAAAGTTACTGTTTGCTACAGTGACAGTGCATCTGGACTTTCCTATACATTTCTGAGATAATAACAAAGAACATTAGTTATGGTATCGTCCATAGAAAAACTTATTACAAAGAAGTGAAGTTGGAGAGTACCTTCTCTAAGATGGAATAGGAAGAGGGGGAATGACAAGCTCCCTGCTCATAATTTCCACAGGTCCCCAAAGGAGTTCCAAAGCTTGCAAATTTAATGGAAGAAATGGTCTGGCCAGGACTGCAATGCAAGTGAACTTTGGGGGGATGGAACTCTTCTGTTTTCCCATAGCTCTCAATGTGCCAATTCCTAACATTAGGGTGGTACTCAGACACATCAGCACAGACACTGCTCACTGATCTCTTTGCAAGTGAAATCTTTGAAGGATCTCCCCCAAGTTCCTCAAAAACAACTAGCAGATTATGATTTGGCTTCAACCAAGATCGAGGTACATGGTACCTGAAATATTTAGTGCCAAATATAAGGGACTCTGGCCTGACTGAGCCAGCATTACCTACAATGTAGACAAAAAAATAATACTTACCACCGCTGGGTTGGTTGGCCACAACCAACCTGGCACTTTGGAGGTCTGAAGGAGCCCATATAGCTGCAACCTTTGCAATCACCAACAGCTGGAGCCGTCCAGTATCTTCCAATGCTCACTCCATTAATCCATATTTGACCTTTACCCATACCCTCCATGTCCAATGCCAATGGCTCATCTCCATCTGGAGCATCAAAATAAGTCTGCAAATATACCAAAAAATTTTTTCATTTTCTATGGTCAATAATTGGTTTCCACGAACCTTAAGCACATTTCTGTTTATTTTTACCTTGTGCCATGTCAGTGGTTGATTTTTGTCCGAAACTAATGCTGACTGCATCCAATCTACAGAAGTGATACCATTTGGAGATGCAAGATTCATGGCCTCTCCTTTCAGCCCAACCTGTTTAAAAAGTTGGCACGTCTTGATAAAAAAAATAATTCCTTTGTAACCAAGACGACTCAAGAAACTGAAGACTAACCAACCTGATAAGTCCATTTATGCCAAGATAAATCCAACTTTCCTTGGTCAAGTCCCCGCAGTACAACTGGACCAAGGATTCCTGTGTTCCAAGTCTCAAAATGTCCTCCCACATTCTATAACAACACAAAAGAATAAAAAAATAAAGCTTTTATAAGCACAGCTGAGATAACAATAAGGAGAATGAGTGGACACGATGACAACTCGCTCGATTAAAAGGTTAGAAGATCTTTCATAAGAAAACTCAAGGAGAAACCACATAAAATAAACAAAAGTAAACCTTAAACGGTTTTTCTGAAAAATTGGCTTTTGAAATTGGATTGCATCGATCAATACTTGGATGTAGTGATTTTTTTCTGGAAAGTAAAGGTAGAAAAAAGACTTACAGGAAGTCCAACAGCAACACTGAGCAGAGCTATTCTGTTTGTTCCAGCACGGAGGTTTACCGGGCCAATATATGTGAATCTCCTATCCTCCCGTGTTCCAAAGGCAGAACCTGTTTCCAGTCATATTTATCATGTCTCTTTTGACTAATGACATGGAAAGAAGATCTAGTTAAGAAGGAAGAAGACTACACACCTGAAAGTTGACCATTGATAAAAACATGCACAGCATGGCCCGTGGATTCAACAATGAGAGAGGGTAGTTTGCCTCCTCGGAGAAAAGATTCAGATGAACCTATATCAACACTAGAAAAGTAGACATGAAAAAATTAGTAAGGCAAAAATGGTTTCTAAACATTTAGTAGCAGGATCCTATGAGAGATTCCATTAAATGTCAAAGTCATCCCATAATGTCAATTCCATATTAAGCATCTACAAAATTAACCATTTTTTTCATGGCTAATGCAAGTAATCTGCTATTTGAAAAATGAACATAGAGAATTGTTAAGCAAGAGGACTACAAACTGGTCAAAGTGTCAAGATGTGGCGAGATTGGCAACGTCGCTTACTTAAGAAGCAAGCCTAATCAAATTTAGAAAATCAAGCTTACCTAGTTATATACCAAAGATAATCACTTGTATCCCGTGTTACATTTATCTGTTCCAGGAGACCAGAAGTAGTGATTGCAATTGCAGAGCTGTCATCAAGAGAAGAAACGTCCTCATCAAAGCTCTCCCATGAGAACATATGAGTATTTGTTGGCAGCATTTGCATCTGAGATGTTTGCACTCCAACCTAACAGAGGAGAAGATGAATTTAATGGCTTTATACAATTTTAAATTGTTGAATACCATTGATGACGTTATTGAAGGTGAATAAATTGTGTGCTAGGAAGCATAATGGTGATCCCAGAGTACCAAAGGAATATGATTTCAAAACTCAGACTTCAGTTACATACTTTGGCTGTATTGAAAACAGCATTTCTGCAATCAGGAAGGATGCTGATGGACCACGGAGGTAAGTTATAGTGCATATTGTTGAACATCACTCTAACAGAAGATTTTGTATCATAGTTTGCGAGGAATGCAGCACAGTGTCCAGATTTTGTAGAGTATACATGAGCCTGCAAAAAAGAGAATACTCACTAGGGTCAGTAAAGGAAGCTGTGACACACTGAATAGAGAGAGAGAGAGTATGTTAAACCTGTTGAAAGTTCCCCAATGAAGTAACAGCTGGGTCAGTTGAAATTAAAGCCCGCTCACACATCTTGATAGCCTTATGAAGCTCCTTCAGATGACCATACTTGGGTTGCCTAATCAAACCTATCATTTTTTTTAACAGATGTAGTCAGTTAAAAAATCAGATATATAGTCTGGAGGTAATGTTGGAACAACGAATGAATGCATTTAGAGTGTGATACTTCAGACTAGTGAACAAGTTTCTTGGACGTAAAATTGTTGATATAGATGTAATTGAAGCAACTGAATAAAAATGCAGCAATAGCCAGCAGTTACATAAATTACAAAAGTTTCAGTTCTCACCATATTCATCCAGTGGAGCATCATAATCATAACTTGTAGTGATGAAAGGGCCTCCAGCTGTACGGCCAAAATTGGTTCCCCCATGATACTACATGTGCAAAGGAAAGTTACCAGAGTAAATGCTGTTGTCCTCATCTTCATTATCAATTTCTCAATCGAGTTAGTGGATAAGAAAACCAACCATGTAGTAGTTTACAAAAGATCCTCCTTTCTGTATGAATCGGGCAACTGCAAATGCCAAATCCTGAACAGGTCTTTCACGAATTGAACCTCCAAATTCAGAAAACCTTCATATTTGAGAGAAAAAAATTATACAAGCTCGTTTCTTTAATTCCAAACTTAGAGAGTAACAGTAAAAATAATTACCAGCCACTCCAAGCCTCGGTCCACATTGTAGGCTTATAGGGTTTATTAGGAGTAAAATAATCACAGTAAAAGCCATTGCATGTGTTAATCTGCCATTAAAAGGAAACAAACAGATATATGAACCACATTCCTGAATATGCAAGGTTCTTGAAAATAAAAGGTTGGGGCTACAATTCGTTGGATGCTCCATACTTTATATAATAATAACAACAACAACAATAGAAGCAAAGTACAAAAATGTGTTGATTGTGCATCTGAGAACAGCATGAAATACTACAGTACATAAATTTCAAGAAGGAAGAAGGAGAGTGCTCACCACAGGATCTGGTGCGTCATCTTCCTTGCACATCACCCAGGGGACCCCCGTTCCCGTTTCAATAGCCATTTTTGCAGCCCAGTTCATATAATTTTGGCCAGCAGGTCCAAGTAATTTACTCTGTCCCCCATACTCATTCTCAATCTGAAACAGCATATTGTGCATATATCACTATTATTATAGCCACTTAGTCAGATCTAAACTGAAAAGTCTACAGCCACTAGTGGTTGAAGATAAATACACAAAAAGCAAGTAAGGAATGGAGGCTAAACAACACCTGAGAGAGTATGATAGGACCACCCTGAGACTCATATAGACGCTCACTCTTCATCATTCCCACAATCTTCTCAGTGAACCCTTGCATTGCCCTCTGCAACGCCGTTCACGGGTCATCAACAAAACCATTTCAGTAGAAAAAAAATCCATATTTTCCTCTAGTTAACTAATGTAATGAAAATTGATTTTGGTGTGTGTGTAAGTGCGGGCTCACGCGCTAGAGAGAAAGAGACCTTGAAAGGTTCATTGTCTGTTCTAAAGCTGATGCCCGGAACATACTTGAGCCAAACAGGAAATCCTCTGCACATTACAAGAGAAAACCATTGAAGAATCGAACACGACCCCACAAGACCAAAACCTCGAGTTAGAAACAAACAACATGAAAGGTGTGAAATTTTGTAAGGTACCCGAAATTCCATTCTGCACAGACATAAGGTCCAATGCGAAGATGAGCATATAGTCCCGCTTTCTGTATTGTCTTCACGAACCTCACTAGATCGTACCTTCCTTCAAAGTTGAACTGAAACGAATTGCGTGAAGAGAGAACAGAGATAATAAACCTCAATTGCAACAAGAAAAAACATTTAAGAAACTGAAGGATTGTTAGTGAAATACATTGCCAGGAGAAGGCTCGTGAACATTCCAAAAGACGTAGGTTTCAATGACGTCTAGACCTCCTTCTTTAGCCTTGTAAATCAGATCTTCCCACATCTACACAGCAAAAGAAACAGTAAACAAGGTAAAGTTTGTTGGGCCAAACAAGAAAACAAAATTATAGGAAACGGAAGAAGAAAGTTACATCTGGGGTACTTCTGGGGTAATGTATAGAGCCAGAAAAAAGGAGTCTCCTTTGGCCATTGATGAGAATGGCCTTTCTGTCGTAGGTAACACTACAGTGAACCCACTCCAGCTGAACACCCAACCACAACGCCAAACACAACAATGCAAAGTGCATTTTGGAAACTGAGGTGGTTTCCATGCTTTCCAAGCCAATGGAGAATGCCAAGAGAGAGAAGAAAGAAAAGGTGGAGTTGGGGGTGTTGGTTTGAGAGGTATGGTTTTGGTATCCAAGGAGAAAGAGAAGAGAGTGGTGAAGTTAATAAACTCACTCTTCCCAGTGTTGAGTGCTGAGTAGACCAATTTATACAAAACGTAACACAAAACAGCTTTTTTTCGCACACTCATTCGTAGCCACAGGTGTCGAAGACACCGCTGCGAGCGTGGCTCCGTGCGACCAACCAATGCCCTAAAGTAATAATAATAATTATGTAATAATAATGTACCTATCCGTATGTCTATTCTCTGTGCCAAACAACCATAACACAAAGAATGTGATCTAAATAAATACCGCTACGTCAACGACTCTATAGTTAAATGCACAAAATATTAAATATTTAGAGTTTATTTAAAATTTTTGTAAGAAATTACCTTTATCATCCAACAATTTTTGAGTTGACTGATTGTAGTAATGCTATTTTCAGTTGGTAACCAGCAAACCCTGAAGTTCGTTTCGCGCATAAAAAGTGGTGCTGGTTCGTTAGTATGAACAACGTGCCGCAATACATGAAACAGTTATTTCTCGTACTATGTTGTGTAGAGCTTAACATAGAATTAGTAATAGAATACAGCAACAGTTTAAGCAATGTGTGGGTTTAGTTTGATGAGTGAGTGGACGAATGCGACATTTATGAGCAATGATGGCCTCCACATGAGTGGTGATTTCATGTGAACCCGAAACCCTTTTTCCTTTACCTTCTTGGTGGTTTTAATTTGTCATTTCATGTGAACCAACTGTGAGCCAACCCTTTGCCCTATTGTCTTCAGAACAGCTATTTACCATTGTCACAAGTCACAATGTTGGACATTTTCTTTAAGAAAAATAATCAAAGCTATATAAAACAAATTAATAATTACTATAACCATAACACACACAACCCTCCTCGCCTTGGATACCGTAGAAAAGAAAATCAAGCCTCGCCTTTTTTGTCAATTTCTTTAGACTCTTCAATGATACCAAATTCGTACCACCTTTACTCTTTTTTGTCTCAACTCAACTTTTCCGCTAATGACCAAGCCTAAGGAAAAATTAAGTGAACGACAACACAAGAGGACAACCTAACATTATTTTAATGTTTTTATTAGCTTATTATTATTACATAATTTAACAGATTAACTATTATTTTAATATATCATTTAGTTACAATAAATTTGATATGATATGGGAAATATCATGTAACATATTACAACTGTAGGATTACACAACCTAATAGCATGTTGACACTTTTTATAATTTCAGTCCGCTTTCAATATGTATATTCATGTTTTATTCATTATCATCTTATTTACTTGCTTAATAAATAATTTCTCACTACGATACAATCTCCACTCATATACTGGAAAATCTTTGATAATAATTAGTTCACTACTTAATATAAGAAGTTCAAGCATATATTAAATAATTTGGTCCATCAAGTCACCAGAACCAACCGTAACAAAAAGCAAAAGGCATGTACTAAGGAAATAAAGTAGTCCATTTTTATACGTGAAATGGGGTCGTATGGCCAAAAGGGAAAATTAAGCTAAACAAAAGAAGTGTGACGTCAAAATTTGACTATAAGATTCTGTTCATGTTGTGATTATCGTAAAGTCAGTGCACATATTTATACTGGGGTGGTGGGTTACAAAGTGATTCAGAAACATCATATGCATCGCTATTAATAAAACAAGAGAAAGGATACAAGTTGATTGAACAGCAACTCAACTTTATGGCATTGAATTCACTCACTCTTACACTCCTACTTTTTTTCGACTGTTTTAAAATACCTTTTTTACATGTTTTAAAATCAGTTTTAAAAATAATTTACTGCTTGTAATAAATAAATAAATAAAATAAACTTATACAAATTAATTTACGTTAATTTAAATTTAAGAGATATAAGGTTCACTTGGTGATAAAAATGGTGGGTTTAAGAAAAAAATAATTTTCCATATTTTTACAAACATTTATTATTATCCATAGATGTCTATAAAATAGAAAATGATTGATATTCATCTCATTCTAATCAAGACAAATAGGGATGGTCTTCTTAAGTTATTCTCTCACTGGGGGACCTTGTTATTTATTATGTACAGGCTTGGCTTGGGTGAATCTTGGTCGCAGATAAAGAATTAAAGTTCGTTATTCGTTGATAGAATATTCACCTTTTTTTTTTTTTTTTGCAAAAAGATAGAGAAATCAAAAGTAAACTTTGTGCACTAGTGTGGTGTACATGATCCATTAAAATACCTTGTTTTAACCCATTATTTAAGACAGAAAAATTATTCTACCATGTGTAGGTTTAAGGTGTTGCGACCAACCCAATGTGAGAGGTCACAAATGAGTAAATGTGGTTTATAACTATGGTCGTTTCACACTGTCGTTTATGATGTCCTATATTCTTATTTATTACATTTGATGTTTCTATAGTTTTTATTTGCGTTGGTGTTCATGGCCAACATTTAACGCCGAAAATAATGGATTGATATTGGAACTTTGTAGCTGATTTGGTCCACCCACTTCTTAGCGTATATCGTGGACTTTTTAAGTATACTCACACCATAATCCCATAACTAATATACCATAATTAAGTTCAGTCAATGGGTCATACTAGTATATAAATAGTGTCATCTGTGTGCATTATGAATGGCAAAATCATGCTTTTGCGTTATTCCTCCATAAATCTCGCTCCACCCACTTTGCTCCAGTGAAATATTAATGCTCTTGTTAAGATGCTCTCTAAAATCATAAAGTAACAGCATTTTAAATATTTTTATGCATGCTTTCATACTTTCATAGAGAAAGATTGTTTGTTGACACAATTATGTAAGCCATTTGTTTTTAATAATAACACCAATTTAAAGTTTCAATAAAACAACAATTAGTGTTCCTCAGGGAATTCTGGGTGGTTGTGTTTGCTTCAACTTTTTCATTTTTTTTAGAAAAAAATAAAATAAACCTGTTTCTAATGTAAACAGGGGAAATGTGGTTTAAAAAATAACTAAATTAACATGAAAAAGTTGCATGCTCTAGTTTCTCTTTCTCTATGGATTAATTGCTGCGTCGCTGTTAATAAGGACTGAGATCAGTACAAACTCATAACGTGGTGAACTAAGATTCGAGTCTATGCTTGAGGATATATATATATATATATATATATATATATATATATATATATATATATATATATATATATATATATATATATATATTTTTTTTTTTT
>Ga0099825_1007539_pt1 | contig 13218 bp, 8 predicted proteins | sample SiratroredBW_FD_76838 | JGI IMG/M metagenome (GOLD analysis project Ga0099825, IMG submission 76838) | Root nodule microbial communities of legume samples collected from California, USA - Siratro red BW | ecosystem: Host-associated > Plants > Roots > Nodule | place: USA: California | collected... | reverse complement strand
TTTTTTATTTTTTTTTTTTTTTTAATATTTTTTTTTTTTTTTTTTTTTTTTTTTTCTTTTTCTTTCCTTTATCTTTTTTTTTTTGTGTTTTTGATCTTGTAGGGATATGGATCTTTCTTATTGCGAGATTTACCATTTGATGCCATAGAATTATGCATTTATGAGCAGCTCCGAATTGGGTATAAATTTGCGGTAAGCTTACTATTTTAAGTGTCAATTGATTTTAAGTTGTTATTGGTTTTAAACCATCTATTAAACAATGATGCGTTTGGTTTCATGTAAAATTGTATATATCTCATTTTGTCTGAGTTGAAGAAAAGTAGTGCATAAAATTAGTAAGGTTGTGCTCATTAGAATTTTTCTGATGAATATTAAATTGTTTATCGAATTTATGGCATCAATTTATTAGATATTATTGTAATTAGCTCAGGAATAAGGATTTTGGTCCATTAGTTAGTTGCTTTTTAATTTCAAACAGATAAATTAGTATTATAAGATTATTACAGCAGAGGCTCTTTCTCTTTGCTTGAATATAAAATACCATTTGAAAACCAAAGGGATTTCATTCCAGGTAAACAACTTTTGAGTGCGGGACTTGTTACAAATTAGGTGCTGAGAGATGCAATAAAGTTGGGTAAACAGAATCCATTTCATACCAAATTTTAAGAAATCTTATGAGAAATCTTATCTCGTTGGAAGACACTCAATTATAGAGTGAATTTTATATAATTCTAACTCAAAACCTTGGGTTAGTTGCATGTGTTAAATATGTCTCTATCATTTTTCTAAGTTTCCTATCTTGATTGTTAAGAGTTTGAAGTGACGCTATTTTTTTTTTGGAAAATGTAGAGATAGTTTTGGGAATGTTCTCTCTATGTTCTTCAGTTCTTTGATAGAGTGTTTTGGCCAGTGCCAAGTTAAATTCTGTTGTGAATTAGATATCCTAGAGAAGATTAGTTAGATATTAATAGGGGGAATTAAGAGGAAAAAAATACATTTTATTGGGTTATCATTTGTATATTGAACTTTTGCTCTTTGTGACAAGATAAATCCTTTATGAAGGAAAAATCCTTGGAGGAGAGATATCACTCCTATTTTCTGTTTTTCCTTTCAATTTAATAAAATTGTTTTTTCTCCCATTTCTATTATTGGTTCCTAACAAATTTCTTGCTTAAAGTCTATAAATGTATCTTTGCCCCTAATATTTTTTAAGGAATGGTATTGTTTTGTTGCTTGTCTTTGATGTGAAGCTCTTGGCTGTTTCATTCTGAGTTTTTGAGATTGGAGAGTAAGGTTAAAAAATATTTAAAGTGAACCAAATTGATATTGAACTGAATTGAATTGCATAAAAAAATTTATTTGTTTAAAATAGAAACTGCACTGAATTGTTCTACTGATCTAGTTTTAAAAAATTGAATTACTTTTGAATTGCTTGAATTAAATTGAACAATAACTTATGATATTGGAAAATATACTTCAAGATAGGATGTTTACTGGTAATAATCTAAACAATTCATATAACTCAAGCAATTTAGAACAGTTCAATTTAGTTTAGTTCATTCAAATTGTGCTACAGTTTGGTTCAATTCATTTAAACCATTATAAAATTCAATTCAGTTCTCTTAATCCAGTTTTAAAGTTTGGTTCAGTTTTATAATAGTTCAGTTCAATTCATGCATTTTGCTCACTCCTATAGCTTTATAATATTACTGAGTCCTTAAATATTCCTTCTTGTATTTTCTTTTTCGTTCACTCTATTTTAGATGATATCTTCTCTGCATATTTGTACTTTGCCATCTTTTTCGTCTAATAAAGTTTTCTATCTACAACAAAAGGCTCTCTAGAGCTTCTTCATTGTTTCTGAATTTTTGCTTTTTTGCAGGCGAAAAGAAACCCTAATGATGTGGAGAATGCTATGCTTGGGGCAGTGGCTGGTACTACATATCCATTAAAACCTCTGTTGAAATATTCATTATGCTTTGATATTTATGTTCATGCTTCAAGTACATTTACTTCCTGGAATTGATGGCAAACTTGCATGGCTGAAGTCATATGGAATTTCTATTCTTTTTTTACCTTGGTTTCTAGTAAAAGGTTATCACAATCAGCAATGTTGCATATAATTTTTATATATTAGCTCTCGGTCCTTATTTTTCTAACTTTGCCATGTATTTTTTTGTGAAAGCTAAACTATTTCATAATTGGCTGACCCTGCAAGTAGGTAAAAAGTGCCATTAAAGGGAAGATAGTATGTCATTTGCAACATGCGGAACCAATTATTTAATCTAGTAGCTAGGCCGTAAGGAAGCAGTATTACTGCCAAAATTAGCTTCAAAGCAACCTATTTTTCGATGTTTTATGCTGAAATACTATCCTGCCCAACTTGATTTATTTGAACTGAGAATGGTAAATTTGATACCTGACAGGTGCCGTAACTGGAGCGGTCACAACTCCTCTTGATGTAGTAAAAACCAGATTGATGGTTCAGGTACAGATAACTTTTTCTTCTCGGTATTTGAAGGAAATCTTTGGGAGGGGTCCCAAATGAAGCTCCTTTTTTTTTAGCGGTTTGTTATGTGCATTGCCCTCTTTCTTCAAACTTGCTTTATTGAAATCTTTGTCACAAACTTCAGGGATCCCAACACCATTACAAAGGCATCAGTGATTGTGTGAGGACAATAGTTAAAGAAGAAGGAACTCATGCTCTTTTTAAGGTATACTCATTGTTCTTAGTTTCCTTTGCCCAAAACTTGCTAATGCTTCTTACGATTAACTTTGTACATTTGCACTGTCCTGCAGGGTATTGGGCCTAGAGTTTTGTGGATAGGAGTTGGAGGTTCAATATTTTTTTGTGTTCTTGAGAAGACAAAGCAAATTCTTGCTCAGAATCGTCACCCCAAAGCTGAGATTCAGAAGTGAGTTTCTTCTAGGCAGGGATTAAGCTGATGTTCAAATGCATATTTAATTTAGTCTCATGATTGCATCGAGCCATTTTTGTTCAGCTTCTTCCTCTGCTGCTTCATTCCTAAATTAGTGCCAGGCCTGAGAGGGTGAGCTCAAGACAAGTCCTTTTTGGACCTGGAAATTCAAGCCAAAATTGAAATTTGGGCTTTGTTCTAAAGCCTGAATAAAATCTGCCCGGAGCTTTCTCTAAATAGAGGCTAACATAGATGTACATCTATTTATTTATTTCATCTTTTTTATTTATTTTTGCAGCGCTGAAAAATTATTCTCCTTCGCTTTGTTCAAAATACGAAACAATAGAGAGCAGGGTTATGGTAAGGTAGAGATAGATAACAAAAATTGTAGCTCGTACTACATTTAGGCCCCAAAACTCATTTTTTTTCTCACTTTTAAATGAAAAACATGTTTTCAACCTGTACAGCCCTCTGCATGGAGAATGTAAAATTCAAATCCTTTCATTTACGCAAATCATGAATTTGAAGTGTCCAACTAGCGATTCAAGCTTATATGATTCACCGACGCTCAAATTTATAATTTCTCCAAACATCATGGGTATTCGCTGAGTTATTGTTGGAGCTCAACTTCCTGAACCATAGCCATTAACTTACAGTTAATACATTGGTACGAGATTCTGCACTTGTCCATACCAGTACAATTGAATTTTGAGCAAACGTTCATTTGATCTCCGTTTTCTTTTACGAACTGAAGTGTAACATTTGAAGCATTAAATAAACATGAACTGCCATTATCCATCTTCAGAAATATTCATATGAAAGTAGTCCAGTTTCTTCAAACAGCACCAGTGAGTAATATGAATACACGTTAGCCATCTGAAGGAATCGAACCTTAATATACAACAAAACTTTAATACAAACAACATTTCAATGACTTTAAACCTCTACAGGTTTTCTTGACCCCGCTAACTGTCTGCTTGTTGGAAATTTGAATTTTCCTCTCCTCTGAAATAATAAAAGTAAAAATCCTAAAATGACAATCAAAATAAAGAAAACTTCCAAGTGAGCTCCCCAAAGAAACTGAACAAATTCTTGTGTGCTTGTCCTGCTACAGTCACAATCAAAGACATTCTGTAGCACACTTCCTTTGACACCGATCTCAGGATCAAGAACAAAATCCAATGTCACGGGTCCATCATCCAACCAAATAGTAGTATTCTTTGATTTGTAGCCAGGTATAGTTGCCACTACTGCAATTTAGGTTGAAAATTTGATTTTAAAAAATAAACCAAAACTTGTGTAATAGGCTGAAAAAAAGAGGATATTGTCATCTGGGTTGGGATGACATCTATATTCCATCCAGGAATTTTTGTCTAAAGCAAAGTACAATCTGAATTCCATTTGTGATCAATTTAGAGCCCAAGGTTTCACATGAATTCAATTTGATGTAATAATTTACTTGTCTTCAGACGACTTGAGAACCCACCTAGATTTCACCAAATCATGGGAATCGCATTTTTTTATTTAATTACTTGAGAACGTCTTCTGGGTAGGCTTCAATCTATACTGGAAAAATAATATGAATTAAAATATAATAATACCTTCGTATTTCTCTCTTGGAGCAAGAAAGCGATGATAGTCACCAAAAGTTTTTCCGGCTGTAACCTGGTAGTCCAAAAAATTAACAGATACAAATTAAACCATCAAAGTGAAGCGTAAAATCAAATATGCATTTAGAAAATATCAAGAATTGTAGCAACGAACAAAACAGTCCATAGACTATCAGTTAAACACGAAGTTTAAACTTAAAATATCATTTTTATCTAATAAATTAGTCGGTCAAACAAATATGCAGTACAACTACAGATCAGCATAAGAAATTGAACACAAAATATGCAGATACATAATTGCTGCATGGAAAAGACAGAGAGGAGGGGGGAGGGGTCGGGACAAATTTGAAACGAAATATGCAAAAAAGAACATGTACTTTCACATACTGTGTAATTTATTCCACTGACAGTTATAGAGCCTGGTAATGGCCTTCCATCGCCTGAAGAATATATTCTTCCATGCACTCCTGTCTAGAGAGTAGAAAACAAATAGATAATCAATCTAATAGGAAGCAGCAGGACCAACCCTTTAAACATAGGCAAATATGAGAATCTGCTAACCGATCTATGCATATTTTGAAATATAATGTAAAAGGTTATCTTCTAATAAAAAAATATAGAGGAAAGAATAAAATACAACTAGGCCCAATAAACAAAAGCATGCAACTCTCAAAATATTATTGCACGTCTTATTTCAAGCATTTTGAAACTGAATCTTTGAGGTTTCCTTCAATGTTTCTAAAAATTGAAGGGAAGAACGGTAAATGTTAGAAATCAATGGATACGACTATGTCTGCTAAAGGATAATGTGCACATGGTAGCAATAGATAGAAAGCAGTTCAGTGTGCTGAAGCCCCTTTTTAAACTTTCCTTTGTGCACATTGCCTTTTGAACATATTCTGAGTAGATGATCACATAAAAAAAGGCTTCACAGCCTTAGTTGATAAATTGGTATAAATAATAGAATTAATAGTTGCTTGGTTTATGACATGCCTTAGAATTCTTGGAAGCTTATGTTCTCCTTTTCTCAGGACACATTGACAACGCCTAAATATGTTTTGGATCTATTTTCTATTAGAATGGAATATGAAGGAGCTCGAGAGTAATTTCTTTGATGTGTAATGCTTGCATTTGATGGGGATTTCCCAGTGTAAACTATAACTGAAATGATGAGAGATGTCCAGCTCCATTGGGAAGAACATGGAATTAAGAACTTATATTTCCTTATTATCGTATTTTATGTCAACCGGTCTCTATCAGGATTCTCCTTTTGCACAAAGGTGACCGACCATGTGAGTGAAGTAATTTCAAAGAGTCAAAAAAAAAATATGATTTTATCACTGGGAGCTGTTGAAATAGTAGCCATTATGATATATTGTATATAACGTAGTTAGCATATGTTCTCATACTACACACTTTTACAGCAGACTGTAAAGAGCCTCATTATCTCTATAAATTGAAACTAATACATAATGTGAGAGATCACTTGTATACAATTATACATTCACTCAGGTTGTTGTTTCCTACGTCCTCTCTCTTGAATATTCACAAGAACCGTTGAAGGGCCTCTAGAAAAATTCTGAAGCTAAAGACAGGATATAGATTTCACATTAGTTCTTTAGGTGTAAAGCATATGAACAGAAACAGCATACCTTCACCAGGCTGGCCACAAGATTAAGCAGGCTCATTTTGTTGTATCTCCAAAGAATAGGAAGCTGCACATTAACAAAGTAAACAGGTGTCGTCATAACAAACTTTTAAGGTAAACGATATCCAATAATATGTAGATACCAAAATGCAAATCAAGTATCTGACAGGTACTTAAGTTAGGATACAAAATGAAAAACAACATCCTTACATGCAGAATTAGGTAGCACTCTTTTGAGATTGAAATACAAAAGAAAATACAGGGAAGTAAAAGAATAATCAATCCTCCACCCTCCCAAAGCCCCTCCACCCTTTTCATTCTTACCAAGACTTGCTTCTCTTCCACTTTCTCCTTTAAAACATTTTCTATAACAGAGTTCACACTTCACTCCTCCCTACCATATCATAATTCTGTGGCTCCCAGGAGATAATATTCCTTTTAACCACTACACTCTCAACGTGAATCTAGTGCCTTGTGGTCATTACTTCTATATTCCTACCAGTATCTCATTCTTGTGCTTACGTAGGCCAAGAACAAAATGAAAACAGTGCAATGAAAAGAAACTGAAAAAAATGACGTGTTACAATAGTTCAAGTCCAACGTCTATGTAAATGGAAGAGGAGAAAAAACATAACCATTAAAACTAGAGAATTATTTTTAATGATGGAGAAGGTAAGATCTGGGTAAAAATATTAAAACTGGATGAACAGTAGCCAGTTGTATTGCTAAGGCATCAGACAGATCCAAAGGAAAATGTCAGCTAGAAACATATTCTCTTATCCTACTTGTTTTAACAATCAAATCTTCAAATTGAATGATTGAATAATGTCAGAATTCCCAAGCTTCTCTGGGGGTTCTTGGTTAGACCACTATTCCTATGAGTTATGATTTTCTTCCCTTTTTTGTGTTCTCTTATGATAATTATTTGGGAAAAATTACTTTTACACCCCAAGGTTTAATATAGTTGCACTCAATACCACCATTTTTTTCACCTTAAACAAACCTCTCTTAATTTATAACAACATATTGCCACATACTCTTCCCATTAACAAAGACTTCCCCGATTCTTTTGCATTTATATTTATCAAGGAAGGTCAAAGTGTAATTTGTCTAAATTATTTTGTCCTATTCCGCATATACTTCTGTAATTGTAAAGACTGCTCGGAATTAAAAGTTAGAACTAACCTCAGTAGCATTAGGCCATTTATTATCGCTAACTTCCAAGGTCAACTCAAAACAGCCAGCATGTATATAGTTCCAATCTTGCATTCCTCCATATAGAGGGTACCTGGAGTGAGTACCATTTGCAAATTGTGCACACATTAAAAGGAAACATATTTCAGTAATGAACTACAAAACAATACATTCAGAAAACAATACCATGCTGCTCCATTTGTAATTCCACCGATAAATTCCTTGCTTGAAGACATGTTGTAATGAGAATGACTGTAGACGCTTGCCATGAACCGAAATGCATCATCATCTGGACACCCATAGTACTTTGTCCTGTAATTTATTCATATCAATAGACAAATTCAACGCAATTGGAAGCATGTCATTATACATCTCTAAATTAATGCACTGAAGATGGTCTGAATAATTTCTTAATAATTTCATCTATAGTTTTTCTTGGTTTCCCTTTAACTCTAACAATAGGGCTATCTTCCATCTGATTTACTCCCCTTATTGTCAGCTTCTACTAGTCTTCTTCACACATGCCCAAACTAAGGCATGCTTCTAACATCTTTTCTACAATTTACTTCTACTTTTTCTTTAGTGCATTTATATTCTTATCCTATTTGTCTAGTATGTCCACTCATCCGATGCAGTAATATTGTATCTGCTATATTGACTTTTTCTCTTACTGACTTTTTTACCATCCAACATTCAGCTCCATACGACACTGCAAGTCTTAAAGTTGAGGTAAAGTTTTCCTTTCAGAAGAAAAATGGTGAGCTACTGAAATAGCCTTTATTATGAAATAGGAAACACATAATGAGTTGCAAAGTAGACACAAAATGCAAATTAAATAGCAAGGAATTAAAACACCGAAGTATTTTACGACCTTTTATCATCAGAACCATCCCACGGATAATTTGCAACAAGAGCACCCTGAGGTTTAAAAAAAAGACACCATTAATGAACCAAGTCTGCATACATGAAAAATACTAATAGAGAAAAGCCATAATCAATTCTTTAATATCAACAATTCAGGGCGATTTCACATAGGTTGGCCTTTTCAACCATAGAATGAAAATAAAGTGAATGTCAGGGAAGAAATGAACACCAGTTTTCAATGACTTTTGACAAATTTATCTTATTGCCATTAACCAAACCCTTATAATTCTGCTTAGTAGTATGTATATCTAATGAAGGAAATTGAAATATTACAGAAAGAAACCTAGGATGTAATTTCTTGATGTATAGAAGGATCCCCATAAATGCAAGAAAAACTGGAAATAAACAGTTTAGTCCAGAGTACACATCACAAAAATTAATAGATTAATAAATCAAGCAAACAAGATATTATGTGAATCCAAAGAATTAATACCCCATGCAAAGTGGCAGATGCTGTGAATTGTATATCTCTCAACCAATTCATTATTGCTCTTGTCTCAGGCTGCCGGGAATCCTCATCATCATTTGTAAAAACAAACTGTTTTTTTAAATTGAAACATTGTAGGATAATGTTCAGATATATTTAGCAAGAAATAGCAGTAATTTTAACAAATAATTTGATATACTAATTGTAACTTTAAATTTAAATTAAATGCAAATAAAAGGTAAAAATATGTATACATGCACATCCAGAAAGTAAAAGCACATGGTTCTAATAGTAAATTCTCATTCAACATGAAAACATCAATATTGATTCTAATATTAGAATTTTATTTCATAGCAACAGTGAACTTCAACCAATTTCATCAACATATTGTATACATTACAGTTACTATTAGAATTAAAAAACATATATACCTGGTCAGGAAAATCCCGATTCAAATCAATATTATTAGCATTGCCACGCTTTCTTAAACTAAAACCATCAGGATTCATTGATGGAAGCAAATGAAGATGCACATTCTCCACAATCAATTTCGCCTGAAACATTTCACTAAAAGTCGGACAATGTAAAAGTAAAAATCGAATAATAAAAAATCATAAAATAATGATCAATGTCACTGACACAATGCAAGATATGAACACTAAGCGATTTAATTAAATTCCAATACATAGAAAATATGGTTCATATTTACAAATTGAATGAATAAGTAACATGAATAGTCTTTTAACATTCACTCATCTGACTATACAGCAGGATGGAAAAGCCTTATTTGATGATTTTCCTTCTATTTTTTTCATTATAAAAGATTCAATAACGGTAAAAAAAGAAGGAATTGTTATGGGCTGTAGAATAACTTCCTCTTGGCCAGTCCCTAGAGTTTGTGTGCACAACAATAATTATCCAATTTGCAACCAAGGTTTTAAATAAAAGTATGCAACCATAATTTTTGCCACAATGTCAAAGTTTGCAGTCAATGTGACTGCAAAGTTGCAGAATTTTTCCACAATTTACAGCAATATCGAGGATGTCACGGATTTATCTATCGTAAAAGTTCAGATAACTTTTTCCCAAACAGTATTCCTAACTATTTCTTATGTAGTTTTTGTGATTCTGACAGTATCAGCAATATAACAGCAAGGCACATATCTATCATGCACATCAAAGTGAAACACAGGAAAGATATCAGATTATATCTCTGGAAATAAAGGAAAGAAAAATACCAAAGGATCTTTCAAATAGTTATCACATAACCAATTGGCCAAAAACATAAGAAGCTCGCGTCCCACAGGTTCATCACCGTGCACATTTCCAATATACTGCATCAGCATAATTTTGGTCAGAGTTGCTGAATACAAGACTACAGAATGTTCCACAGAGATTTAATTAACAAAGAAGAAGTATACATATGAACTAGAGCACAAAATAATAGGAAAAAATGGAAACATTACTATTCCATATATCAGTTAAAAAAAAAAACAACGAAGAATAATTTATTGAGAAAAAAAGCAACAACATTTTGTTAAACCTTATATGCAAAAGTGTAAAAGTCCCAGAAAAAAAAAAATAATAATTGAATAGTCCCTCCCAATATTATTTTGCATTTTATTAGCTGAGATAATTATTTTAGAAAGGCATCGAACATGGAGTGGGATTCTTATGACAAATGTCTTCTACACACTTTCAAATAAATGATTTCTTTTAGACTTCAAATCCTTTAATCATTTAATCACTTACCCCAAAAAACTTCTGCCAGTTTAGTAAATTGATGAAGGCAAAATGCATTAGTGCTCCTAATAAAGAACAAGACAATTTTGGAATATCAAGACAAGTATCCCATATGAGACGGATAGGAGAACTGATGAACAAGAATTTCTAAGTAATAACCATTGAATAAAGTTGGGAATCAAAAGGATTAAAATGAGTGAAAAACTTATTTCAATCTACTATTCTTTGTATCATCATATTCTTACTTTAAAAGTTTTAAATGTTTGTAATATGTCCCCGTCAAAAGCAGCAAAATTGAAATAAAATAATACCATAAACTAGTTGCTTCCTGGTATTGGGTGGCAAACACTCACCTTAAATGCAGGTTCAGCCTCTTCTTCTCCTGGCTTGTCAGAAATCTCTATCACCAACTATATGGAATGAAGGAAAACAAAAAAGCGATAACAATCAGTAATATGAAACTTGTTTAGATTCAACTGTAAGTTATAAATGAATTCCAAAACGAAAAAGAAATTACCAGTGGAAATCCATTTACACTATTCCCAATACTGATAGCCCATTCCAAGAATCCCTCAAAGAGAGAAACAAACTGCAAGTCAGTTGAGCAATTCCAAGAAGAGCAGACTTTTTAAGAAGCTCATTAATTCGTAAATGGAGGTATTAATGAACATTAAACTCCAATGACCTTAGTTGAGGCATAACTTTAAGATAGACAATTGAGATCTGTACCAATATAAGGAATCACCTGTATATCCTGGAAATATTGCTGCATCTTTGTCCAAATTCTTTGATGGCCCTTTCAAGCTCATCGTTGGACATATATCCTTCAACACTGGTAAATAAAATAATAAATAAATAACAAACATTAAAAATTAAATCACCTGAAAAGCATAACAAAACATAGTAATAACTACATCATAGCTATATCCAGTAGAATATCCAATATGATTTACCTTGTATGAGCCTGAGATTCATCCTCTAACAAATGCCTTGTATGGTTTGTATTACTAAAGCCGTCGAATTCTTCTAACACCGACAAAATCATGCAGTTAGAAACTTCAAATTCAAAATTATACCTTTCAAACTAAACGGCAGACGTTATCAAGCTACTAATGACAACATGTAAATTCTGAGCCCGCCCCAAAGTTGAAACTTTTCACTTCAAACTTCTAACGCAGGCAATTGAAATAAAAATAAACAGAATAATTATAACAACTAAAAAATTTCATTAAAAAAAAGTTCCTAACCTTAAATATAGTTATCACAACTTAATTTCTAATGTAGCCAAATTAACTCAAATAACGCAATGTAAGCGAGTTAATTCAAATCAACACAAATTACTAAAATAAAATAAAAACATAAAAGCAATTAGCATGGTTTGGGATGCAAAGAAGACCTGAAGAAATAAGGGTTTGCTGCGAGGAACCCTTGGCAAGAGAAGAGGGAATTGTGGAAGCAAAAAGGAGAAGAAAGAACAGCAGGTTCGTCTTCATAACCATGGACGTGAGCTATGATGTCGGTTTCAGGCATCAGGCTGAGGTTGTTTCTTCGTTTTGTTGCGATTTATCTGGGTCACTCACGTGACGTGAAAAATCGAAATTTTCAAATTCAAGCAATGTTGTTGCCTTTTCTCTCTTTGGGGGCTCTAAATGGGCTGAGTCTGTGGAGGTGCAGGGAGAAACAATGGAGGTGCAAGAAGAATGCGTCCAATTTTCACTCACTCATTCGTGACTTTGGAAGGCCCATCAGATTCTTTTAATATATTCTTTGAGAAAACAGCTTTTCATGTCATAAAAGTTATTTTCACCTTTTAGAAACTTTATAATAAAATTATTCGTTCAACTAAACTTTAGGCTGAGATAACTTATCATTCTTGTATAGCACTATCTTAATTAAAAATTCAATGTACCTGTTCAAGATTATTATAGGGCATTTATAGAGAAATTTTGCGATATTCATAATTATGCGGAGTTCATAGAAAAATAGATAACCGTGTTATACAAGTTTTCATCTTTACCTTTTCATGTTTATAAAAAAAAAAAAATCAAAAAACTAATTGCCTTTTGGTGTTCATAACTACAGTCATGTTGAATAAGGGTTTCTGAGTTGGAAAAACTGTGTTTGGTAAATGATCGTTTTCTATATGAAACTTGAAATGAAGCATGCTCAAAGAACTAGTATAATCACAAGTTGGGATAAAACTGTAGCTTCAACTTGTAAGATTTTTTTTACGGCAAACTGCTTTTAAAGTGGATAAGATTGTATTTTTCTAACAAAAAATACAAATCAATATCCCATTACAATTCACAGCATTACTTGATTGGGATACTTTATGCATAATTGTGGATTGCACTTGCTTCACAAAAGAAACCTAATTTTTTTCATAGTAATTTAGACTTTATAGTAAACTACATTAAGTGAAGTAGATTGAAGCCTAAAACAGTGCTCAATTGTTGAAGTATTAGAACTGTTAGGATTTTTTTTTATTGTTGCTTAGTTGGTTATTTACTCTGTTAATAATGTCCTGGTTTGTAGGACAATCTGTTTGTTTGAATTGGTCTTAGACCCACTCACCACGTTGTTAGGAACTGTAAACGTGGAGCTTGTTTCTGTTATTTTCCTTGTAACATACTTGTATAAAGCCTTGCTTTTGCAATTCAATATATGCTTTTCAGTTTAAACTTGCAAATTTATTCTGAGATCCAACATCTGGTATCAGAGCCTCGTCACAGAGGCCTGATAAGAAACTGCAGT
>Ga0099825_1007533_pt1 | contig 13226 bp, 8 predicted proteins | sample SiratroredBW_FD_76838 | JGI IMG/M metagenome (GOLD analysis project Ga0099825, IMG submission 76838) | Root nodule microbial communities of legume samples collected from California, USA - Siratro red BW | ecosystem: Host-associated > Plants > Roots > Nodule | place: USA: California | collected... | reverse complement strand
ATATAAAAAAAAAATATTTTTTTTTTTTTAATAATAAAAAAAAAAAAAAAAAACAACATTTTTTAAAAAAAAAAAAAAAAAAAAAAAAAAAAACTTGAATGAGTATAACAACTATAACTATTACCTTTCAAATAAATTTTTTGCTTTTACAAGTGTGCAATGACTTCTTCTCACCTGCTATAGCATGTAATAGTTCATAGATTTATTTGTTATATAGAATCAATTTTCATCAATATAAACAAATATTATGCATTTATTTGAAAGTTGGAGCATGTGAAATGTTACCTCTTTTTTCAACATTTATAAACAAAACTTCAATAGAGCTACTTTATTTTCTTCCTTCGAAAATAACTTAATGGCATTTAAATGGTGTTTTATAAATCCATCTTTTAAAGAGTGACGAGTTTTGTATAAGCTATCTCTATTACACATTTAACAATGGAAAAGTAGTATGCTTTTAAAAACATAACCTATAGAAACAAGTAATTTTTGAACCCAACTCACTTTCGTACACAATTCTTTATTATTTTATGATAAACTTCTCTTCTTACCTTATTTTTCGCCATATGCATTAACTACCCTAAGAGATACTAAGAACAATGAAACAACCATTTTTTGTTATGTCATTTTTCAATCTTTCATCATATGCAGTCTCATTAATATATGTAATTTTAGCATAAAGCAATTAAAGTATTTATTTTTTCTGAAATAGATTATTTGCAATTTGGTGGGAAAAAAAAATCTTTATTGAATTTTTTAAACGAAATCTTAATTTTTTAGTTTGAAATCATTGTTTTAATAAAAAAGTAAGGAGTATCGTTTTATTAAAAAAAGAGTGTTGATAGTGGTGGATTGCAATGAATTAATTTAACAATAATTAATAAAATTAAAAATTGAAAGATCAAACAAAAATTAGACTAATTAACTAACTTAAATGCCTGGACGGAGTAATAGATTATATCTAATTAACAGACCAACTAACTTATTATACAAACACTAACGGCTAAAAAAATTAAGAGAGAATGTTGCCACGTGTCAGCACCCTACCAAACACGCGCAAACAGGTCTTTGAGTGTAAGTCACTGAAAATAATAATAATAATTATTAATAATATATTTAAAGTTTCTCTCTTTATCTTTCTCTTTAGATTTTAGATCCGTTATCAACGCTCTTTCACTCACCCCATTGCTTTTTAAACTCATATTTCTATGTTAAAACCTTATTTAACTCATTTTTTTTTTTTTTTTTTTTTTTTTTTTTTTTTTTTTTTTTTTTTATAACCTTTTTTTACTCCTTTTTTTTTTTTTTTTTTATGTTTCTTTTCATTTAAGTCACTTCCAACACTAAATATTGGTTCTTTTCTAAGCCTAGGCGACGATATCAACAAGAAAATTATAATAAACATTAAAAGCTAAGATTGCTAATTAAATTGTAAGAAGTTTTAGTGATACCAAAGATGTTTAAAGATTTTACTTGGTCATTGGAGAATAATTCATAAGAAAAGGTTTGAAGGAGGAAAAAATAATTAATACTTGTTGGCCTCTGAGGCATTGAGAGTGGAGAGGGTCATGATTGGCAGACCTATGTTAATTTATTGTGTGTGATGGCACCACTTCCCCATTATTAATCACTTCATTACATCAAACTCACTGTAACTTAAATTACAGGTAAGCCAACACCATTCAAGTCACATTCATGGCCCCTTCCAACCCCATTATTTAATGTCAACGCGTCTTTCAACAACCAAGTTCCACCCATCAATTATGTTGCTTTTTCAAACCAACTACATATCACTGCTGTAGTAAAAAATTCTGCATGTACAACAGTAATTTGTATCCTGCACTCTCTTCCTTTCGTTAGTAAGGAAGGAATAAAATATGATTCATATAAAATCGGTTTATAAAATAAAATTTGTATTTAATTATAAATTATTGAAAGATTTTATTTTTAATCAATGTAAGATCTTTAATATTTTCTCCCATCAAAACTTCTGTGTTTAAACATAAAACTTAAATATAAGAGTGATTCTGATCTAATAAAATATGATACAATAACATCTAATCTAATAATATATATATTTAAATGTAAAATTTATATGTAAGAGTAGTCTGATAGTGATCTAATAATAGATAGTTTAATAACTCCAAAAATCTTATTAAACTAGACTTTAAGAACTTTAATATCATGTTAAAAACTGAATTTAAAACTAATTTAATTTTAAAAATTCACTTATAAAATAAGATTTAGATAAAGATTTCAACTTTAGTCCATCTGTATCTTAAAAGAAAGGTAGATTTATATTTCAACAACAAGATTATGTGTAACAAAGAGTTTGATCGAAGAGTGTAATAATGGAAAAACGCGTGAAAGATAAAGTGAGTGAAAGGACAAGAGAGCTCTTGCATGGCTCCATGAAGTGTGTGTGTTTTGCAACCAAAGAAAAGAAGGGTAACTAACTAAAGTGTTGTAGTTGGAATTGGTTTATCTATATATAAATGCAAATTACCTAACCTAAGAACTCTATATTTAGAAGCCAAGAATCTCTCTTCACCCAACAAACTCCTCTTCCGATGCCAACTATTTTGCTTAGGTTTTTTCTTCTTTACAACCTCCTACACCCATTTCTCTTGTGTCTGGTTCCCAAGAAGGTGCGAGCTTTCCTCTCCCCTTCTTGGTTCCAATTCACCACCACCACCACCGAACCACCATTACCTTCTTCTTCTTCTTCCTCTTCGAGGGCACTCACCAGAATTTCACTATCAATGGACCCACACGAGCTGAAGCGCGTTTTCCAGATGTTCGACCGTAACGGTGACGGGAGAATCACCAAGAAGGAGCTCAACGACTCGTTGGAGAATCTGGGCATTTTCATTCCCGACAAAGAACTCACCTTGATGATCGAGAGAATAGACGTTAACGGAGATGGGTGCGTGGACATCGATGAGTTCGGGGAGCTCTACCAGACCATCATGGACGAGCGTGACGAGGAAGAGGACATGCGAGAGGCCTTCAACGTGTTCGACCAGAACGGCGATGGCTTCATCACCGTGGAGGAGTTGAGGACCGTCTTGTCCTCGCTCGGGTTGAAGCAGGGAAGAACGGTGGAGGATTGCAAGAAGATGATCATGAAGGTGGACGTTGACGGAGATGGAATGGTCGATTACAAGGAGTTCAAACAAATGATGAAAGGGGGTGGCTTCAGTGCTCTCACTTGATTTCTCCGTTTGCTTTCATGTTTCGGATGCGTTTTTCGGAAGCTAAAGATTGTGGTTTCCACGTTCGAAACTTTCCATCTCAAATCCGTTATACATCAGTTTGCTTCAAATCCCATGTTGTAAATAAATCTGGGGAGAAATTATTACATGATTTAGGACTAATCTTCATATGTCAGGTAATTCAGTTATATAAACATGTGTGTGTCTCGTGAAGATTAGTCCAGAGCATCAACATGTGATGTTTTTTTTCTATCATGGAGGGTATAAGATTTAGACCAATCTCATCTCAATTCATCTTCTCCTAGGTGTGTAATGCCTCGTACTTACCATGCATGACATGTTTTTATGGTTTTGGAAGAGGCACGCGTCCATGAGTGTATGTGTGTGTGTTTTTTTTTTCAATGGACTTTTTGGAGGGTTAGTAAATTAAATGAGATGAGCCTTGCCTTGGTAATGCTAGAACTTAATTTTTTTTTTATCGACTTTGGAGGAAGAACACTGGAATCAGGGAACTGCTGCTACTGTTACAATGTGTTTGTGTTTGTTGTTTTGAAGTTTTGAGGCTGGAATGATTGATTCCTTTTTTCACTCTGTAAAAATGTGCTGGATGATTCTGTTGAATTTTGATCACCCTTTTTTTTTTATCAAGTACAGCGTGGATTTGGGATAAATTCACGGAAAATAAGGTAACATGGCTTTAATTAATTATTATTATTTGGCTTGTTTGGTTGTTGGTAAAGCCTGCATATGCATGAATAATGCTCTGCAACAAGCTGCATGTTTATTTGGCAGTATGTTCGTAAGTCAACTTCAATGGAATAGAAAATAATGATTTGGATAAATTTGCGAAATGATTTAACCTTCTGGACTCTGGTCCATAGTATGAGTATCTTTTAAGTCATATTAACACGAAATGACAAGATAACAACAAATAATACCTACACCTGACAAACGGAGATAAATTTGGCCTTATTATGAAACTGAAGTGATGATTAAATACGAGCAGGGGCAAGTAGAGTCTATAGTTGATGTAAATCACGATCCTACAAACTTGTAAAAGGTTCCATGATCACTGAGGATAGAAAAAGTTGAGTCAAATGGAAGAATAAAATGGCTCAGTTATACTCACCGCTTTTCGGCAAGAATAATAAATCATGTATGAATTACACTTTAATCACCAACATAACACACGACATGGTAAACACCAGAAAATGAATTTCCGAGTAAACTATATGCTGCCTGAAGTTTAACTTGAATGCTACATGATACAGCACACTACTTCAAGCAAAACTGCATCATAATGACGACAGAATAATGTTAGCCTTCGATAGCACCAATCACCCACCATCTTAACAATCTCAACCAGGATGTCTCCAATGAGGAAACAGGCTACAATAGCACCAATTACCCACCATCTGAATCTGATTTTTCCTCCTCAATCTCTCTTATGCTTCGTACTACAGCAGCAACTTTTTCAGAAATATGTTCGGTGTGCTTCTCTAAATCATTCAGAATCATATTCAACTGCTCTTCATATGCAGCACAGCGTCGTTTGCACTTTTGCCTCTCATTGTATAACTCAAGTGATAGCTCACGGATCCTCTTATCCTTCTCATCCTGTGCCAGTAACAATGAAATCATCAAAAAACTTATCCAAGCAGCTTGAGATGTGCTTCCAATGTTATTTAACAATTTAATCAATCAGATTTACAGCTATTTTCTTCCTTTTTTTTTTCTTTCCTGGGTCCTGGGGGAAGGGACTCGTCCTTTTAGGTAAAATCTGAATACAGGTCAATGTCAGGTAATGATTTACTATGAGGAGCGTAACAAGACACTCAATTATTGGTTAAAATTTCTGAAAACTACAAAATTATAGTGTGACTCATTTATTTTTGGAAAAAAAATGGGACCTAAAAAAGTTGTATGTTTTTAATAAATTTCAACCAAAATAGTTTGTTAAAAGTTGCTGCCATATCTTCCTGATGTAATATTGACAGAACTCCCTTATGGCCTTAGGAATATATAGGAAGAGGTTTAGAAGAATCAATGGATCCAAATCCTAGGCAACATGGGAAACACTGCCTTCAAATAACTAAAAGCACACATGACAGGAATGCTAACAGGAAGGTTTTGGTTGGACCAGTGGAGGATATAGATAAAAACAGAGGCACTAGTGAGAAGGCAGGAAAATGTGAGTAAATGGTTGGGGCCGAGACTTAAAAAGACGAAAGTGATAAATGTTTCGCAAACTCAGGAACTATAGTAATAGCCACTTACAATTTCAACACAAAATTAAGATCTACTTGTATTTTGCTAGACAAGATCATCTTGCTATGTCTATTTGAATCACTCCAAAACTGATGTAAATCCCACAACATTAGGAGTGGAGATCTTATCAGTTCAATCAAAACATACTTAAATTGTTCACTAAAAGTGCACTGTGTATTCAACTATAGATCATATATCAGTTCTTAAGAACCATCTAGTCACATTTGACATTGTCATGGAAAGACATACCTCGCTAACCAAGTGCTTCCCAGATCCTCGCCATGGAACTTTACTGGGACTCATTAGCTTATGATTATGCTCCTTTACAAATTTGGTGACAATCCACTTCCCTCCATCCCGTAAAGCCAGCCTTATCATGGCCTGACAACCTTCACGAGTGGCTGGTGGTGGAGGCAGCACTCTATCTTTTCTGTGTACATACTTTTTTGCACGAAAACCTTCTTTTGAGCAGACAAAATCTTGACCAATAACCTGGTTATTTACTCGTGAACGACGGTTGTGGTGTATTCGTACTGTAAACCCTATTCGCCTACCATAGGCAATGTAGAATTCTCTTGCTTCCTCCCTTGAATTGAACTCCATGTCAATGAATGGTTCAACAGCTTCTATATCTGTTGAAATTTCCGTTGTAGGTAGTTCAACAAACTTCTCATCTTCACTTCCACATAATTCTAGGTTTTTTGAAAATTCATTTATTTTCCCGTGTTTCTCACTAATTTCTGCTTGCATATCAAGTTCACTATCATCTGAATCAAATCCCTGGCCAGATTCGTGATCCATAGCCCTACTATGGCAGAAGAATTACACAAATACTTAGATTATCCTTCGGTACCAGTTTACCTAATACAAAAATATATTAAAAAAACTATTCATGACATACGCACAACTTTAGTACTCTTGACATAACAATCATGTAACATTTCAATTCCATAGTAAAACAAAGTAACAAACCAAAATAATAAAGCGAGGTAGTTCATCATTACGAATAAGATCAAAATAGTTCTTAAAGTGAAAACATTTCAAAATGAGTTAATTTCTTTACATCATTTAAGTCAGTAAAATTATATATATGTTGCCTTCAAAAACAGTGCATAGCATAAAACACTGTGACTTTGGATTCAATGAGGAGAAAAAGTTACATTGATTTCAAAGCCGCTAACTTGCTTATTGACTTGAGAGTTTATACAATACATAGTTCTGCAAGTTTACCAAGTTTCTCCAAAAAAGAATTTGACAAGTTAACTCATTTTCTCTACACAGAATTGTGAACTCATAAGAGTCTACGCCTTAACTTAAAGGTTTGATTTGACAAACAATACCTATTTGAATATCTAACCATAAATATTGATAATATTGTTCAAACAGAAAAGTAAACAACAAAACCCAAGGAGAAACGGAAAGAGTTTCTATGTAGCATTTCTTATCATATGAACACTTACGTTGAAAAATCGAAGTTGTTTGACAAAGCTTGTGAAAATAATTATTAATCCTCCTTCAAGCTTTTTTTAGCTTATCAAACAAGTTAAGGTAGTATTTGACCTTATTTCATTTTGGCTTCCTTTCTGCTTAAAAGAAAAAGCTCCTCCAGTTATACTCTACTTTCCGATTTCAACTTTCCCATCATTAAAAAAAAAACTACTTTTAGTTTTTAGAGATATTCTTAATTTGTCTTCAGCCTAACTTTTCCATTAGAAAGAGGAGAGGCGTAAAAGAAGTTGGGTCAAACGTGATCTAAAGGAGCTAGAAGGAGGGTATGTGGGAGAGTTGTAACATTAACCTATCAAAGTAACTTCATTGTGTCGCAACCGGGATCACGAGATTGGGTGTTGACACATTGGATTGAGAACTCACAATTTGAGACCTCAAAAAATGAATTTGGGTTTCAAATGTGCGGTTTGCATCTCAACTTCCCAAGGCCATTATGCGCTAGACTATGTGAAACGAAGAGTGGGAGAGAGGGCTTCGAGTAGAATCGAATAGTTTGTTATGGGCAGAGCACTTAGGTTCTCTGAAGGAGCTTAGCTCAATGGCAGTTCCACTGACGTTCCTATTGTTTTCAGAAATAAAATAGACCTAATGTTCCATAATCGATCTATTTTCTTTGTTAATCGCTATTGTGAGATCTGGGTTCGTAACATCATCCCTTAGGTGATAAGCTCTTACTGAATAAGCATGCACTCAACATTAAGAAGGATAAGTCTACATTAACACAGGATAAGTCTACATTAACACAGAACATTGATAAATTTAACTATTACTTTGTCCAAGTAAACAAACAAGAGGATGATAATTTTCATTAATTAAGAATATACATAGAATTTTTCAAAAATGCGAGAAGACGAAGACAACAGTTTACTACCTGTCCAGCACAAGAACTACCAAAGAGAAAATCAGCCAGATTCCAACATATTCCTGTAAAACCTGCAAGAAGAACATGCAAGTTACTAAGATTGCATTACAGTTTCCCTTTCACCCATGAATGCCCCATCTAAATTCTGAACTCAATGTCAAATTGACTGCTCACAAAAACTAGTATTTCCCGATGGAATGTTTCGACATAGCCCAAAAATTCACAGCACGAGTTCTAGAAAAAGAATGGTTTTCTTGATGAATACAAATTCGAACCAGAAAAAATGGAACGGGGAAGAAAAAGTTGGAGCAGCCTTACTCGCCCCTGGTCCGATTAGGTCCGGCAACCTTCAGTGGTAAATTTGGGTCGGGTCGGGTTTATGAGTTTGGGTCTCTCCGAATCTGATAGAGTCACAAACACCGAGTCACCGTTGATGTACGGATGCATGAACACAGAACAGTGACACCACGGACTGATGCAGCACACGCTCGCTCAGGTGTTGTTTATTTATTTATTTCAAAATTAAAACATAATAAATACGCACTGTTCAAATTACTATTCCCACCACCTGACTACTATTTAAAGCCCCACCTACACCTTTAAATGACCTTATTACCCCCACACTCAACGGAACCTTCTTACAACTTTTTCTGGTGGACTGAGTAAAAAACAAAAAAAAAAAAAAAGCTTTTTTTTTTTTCACAAGTTTATACTTAAATGACTATATTTTATTAACTTTTGAAACAAGAGATGAAAAGCATAACAGAATGGTCCATAACTTGTTTAACAAATATTGTATGCACTACGAATATAAGTAATTAAAGTTAAATTTAATTTTAAAAAACAATCAAAATTATAGGAAAGAGTAAATTAAAGTACCAACATATATAACTAGTATTCTAACCGGTAAAAGAGAGTACTACTATTTTAAATAATTTGTATATAATAAATGAAATTATAATAATTGATTATTATGACTAACTAATAGAAATAAGTATGTAAGTACAAATTAATAATTTACTATTGTTAATGGAATTTGATAGTGGTAAGATTTTAACTAATAACTTGTGTTTAGGAGTTACATTAATTTTGAAAAAATTTAAGTGTGTAAAATTCGGTAACTTATGTTCTATAATAATTAAGTTCATTGATCAAAAACAAAACTTTAGCTATGTAATTTAGTTAAAATTTGAACTAATTTGAACTTACGTAAATAGATATAATGTTTGGTTGGAACAAACTTTGATGTATAGTTTTGCCTACGAAGGAGGAAAATATGAGTATTACAATTTAAAATAAACATCTTCAACAACAAATTATTTTGTATGTAAAGACTATTTAGAAGGAACGGGACTAGTTCATATTTATTGTGAGACATTGATTAATTAATATTTATTGAGCATATTAGTTTGCCTAAATTAACATATAGATTGTCAAATATTTTAATTAATATCTTAATGTATTTTACTGATATTAGATATATAAGAAAATTACTTTAAAACTGTAATCTTTTTAATTCCAAATAAGAATTTTCTCTCTCGGGAAAATATAGTTCATACACTTAAAAAATTGACTTTTAAAATATTTTTTTAGTAAGAGACTATTAAAAAAATTTGATATAACATATAATTACAATATGTTAATAATTACATTATAAATAGTGTATAATAATATAGATATATTGTACTATATTTAAATTACATGATAATATTTAGGAATATAATATGTCGATATCCTTAAAAGTTTATAATGTCATTCTAAAACCACTGTTATTAACATTTTATTTAATAATTTAATTAAATAACTTAATTGAATATTTTATTAATATTTTCTTTTAATATTTAATAAAACAGAAGGAAGTAAAAGAAGCATGTGAATATGTGATGTGATGTCCTCAAACGAACGAGAAGTTGTCGTGAGATGGCGGGTACCTGCCGGAACAACCACCGCCACGTACTGCAGCTGGTGCTGTCGTGCCGGAAAATCACCGCCCAGGTCACCAACACCACCACCTCCTCCATTATAGCCATGGCCTCCTCGTCGGAGCACGAATTCGCGGCTCACTACCGTGCACAGCTCAACCGGTTCCCCAGATCCCAGCGCTTCTGGGACGGTAAAGTCGCCTCTCGCGTCGGGGAGAAGCTAGGGTTCCGCCTCAGAGAAATCGGCGTCACCACCGTGCAAATTGACCCTCACGAGGAACAATCCCGTCCGCCACACTACCGCGTCATGGTCTCTCCCTTGTTCCATTCCATCAAAAACGCCGGCGTCCACGTTTCCGGCGTTCACTGATTAATTTACCCCAAATTGTGAGTTTCAATTTTGAGGGCTTTTCATTGTTGAGCCAATTCTTCACCACACACAATAAAATTTTGACTCTGAGCCACTATTGCATATTGCTGTTATTATTATTATTATTGGGATCACAAATTATTTACAAATTGGTTACCATTGTTGTTCTTTGCTTGTATCAACATTGATTGATTAATAACGTGGCCGCTCCATTTGCCATATTTTTGTTTGTTTTCTCATTGAATTGATGCTTGTGAAGTTGTGTTCTGTATCCAAATGGCGATTGGCCTAGTCGCAGAATATTCTCAATGAATCCATTATTCTTCATTTGCTTGAAACGGCATGTTCACAGAATTTTGTGGTTTGAATTGAAATTTTTAATGAAGTTCATAATAATAGAAGAGTGTGTTATTGACTTTTCTCAATAGTAGAACGCTATCTCCAATGTAGAAATGTGATTAACAATACAAGAAAACTTGGCTTGGAACATTGACTAACCATGAAAATTGGAACACTTGGGAGTTGTTATGAACATCCTTCATACTGCACCATGAAAAATTGAAATATATAACAAACCACTAAGATTACTGAAAGCAATATATTTTTGTCACAAAGGTAATATTTTTCCCCACAAAATCATTATCAATCTAAAATATCATGGACCACCCTCTCAGTTTGTATCGACATGATTCAGAGAATAATATGTATGTTAGGTGGGTTGAATGTGTTTGTTTGTAAAAACTTCCCAACTACACAATCAACCCACATCTGCATTACTTATGAACCATATTTATGTGAGTAATGAGTTTTGGTCACATGACATTAAGTGACTGGAGTGGAAAATTCAGAGCTTTTACAGTTGAACATGGATATGGATCAGTAAATGACTGAGTTGTGGACTATTCTTTCTGTGGATATCATTATTTTGGGTTGATTTGTGTGAAAAATGTTGCCTTGTGGTGGTGGAACATGAAGGTTAGATTGAAGCTCTTAGCAGCATCCATTCATACAGGGAGTGAATTTTGGTCTTAGTGTTATGTTGATTCATGTGGAAGATTGTGCGAAACTTTGGTTTGCTGTTTTTTTCATGTTATTGTTATGAAATGACTTATTTCTTATCAATAACTAATTATAGTTAAAATATGATAATCATTAAAAATACGAAATGGAAATTTTATAACACTTAACAATTTATTATAACAGGAAGAACCAAAACTAAAAGAGAAACATATCAGGCAAAAAGAGTTTAACAAAAATTATTTACAAGAGATAAAAAATATTTAGTATATAAACTAAAAAAAATATTATTTCTTATATATTTACATCTCCTCCAACTTAGGAAAGTGGCCTTTTAGAAAGAATTAATCTTATTTTCACTCACTTTTATATATCAGGTGAAAACATGAGAATATAGAAATATATAACCTTATAAAGGATTGATAAATTTTGCAATAAAAATTCCTCTTGATTTTATTTAATGCTGTTTTTTAAAAAATATTTAATGCAATACTAACATGGATCCTTTAAGCATACTTCACTTTATTGACATGTAATCAAAATACAAAATAATTGTTTATTTGTATTAACAATTATGAAGCCTCGCACGTTCATGATACTTTTTCACAACAAGATTTAATGGTATTTGGTCAATTTCTAAATAGAAAACCACTTCCAAATTTCATTTTAGGAAAACCAATTCTTATGCAAGTCACACAAAGCATAGACCAAATTTAATTATTCTCACATATTAAAAATTTAACGTACCAACACTATTGTTTCGATAATACCATATTGATATTTCCTTAATATAAATTGTAATAATTATAGTATTTTTTAAGAGTTTTTTTTTCAACACATTAGATGGCGTTGATTGATCGACAGACATGTGCAACGAAGCAAAGCGTTGGCAAAAAGATGAAAGAAATGATATGGCGTGAGAATATAAAAGTAAAAAGAAAAGAAAAAGAAAATAATGGAGTCACTTTCCTTTCCTTCTTTTCCAATTTTACTTTCTAAAAATCAAATTCCAATATAAAACAAAAGCACCAACCCATAATTTTCGGGACAGTTGGAATGATCAACTCCAACTCTTTTAACCTATCAATTAATATTTTTTATCCTTCTTTTTGTAAAAAATAAAATAACAAAAAAGCGTTCATTCTTATGAAAAAATCCATAGCATGTTGTGTATAGTCAACTTTGTACTACTCACCACAATATATCACCTAATTTTTTAATAAATAATAATTTATGCAATATTTATAAATTGTATGGAAATTACTAATATTGATGATAGATGAAATCCATGGGTTGATGGTGGTTTAATTATAATACACATTTTGTCTGTATGAGAATTAAAACGTTGCATTTGATAATAGCGCCAATGGCAGGGGAAGAGTTGCACCTCTGACTCTGACCCCAACCCCATTGCCATTTTTTCTGGTATTTTTTTAATTTAATTTTATATGCTTTTGTTTTCCCTTCGATTTGATACAAAGATTTTCAGTATTCCATTATTTTCCTCTTTTCCTAAGCGTAATAAATCTTTATTCTCTCGTGATTTTGTTTTCTGCATAGATCGCGATCGGCGACGCTTCATTCTGCGAAGGAGTGGAAATTATATAATCTGAATAGGTTAGGTACGTTTCTAACATTCCTCGCTCCGAATTCTTGATGAGTTAATTCAGTATATAGCTCTCAATTTTCGAGCGTTCGTTTTTTTTTTTTTTTTTGTTGTTGTGGAAGAAATTCGTTAAACCCTGCGCGGGCTCTTGATCGAGCTGAATTGGATTCGGTTTGTGAATATTGCTTGTGAATTTGTGTGAATTTGAGTTCTGATTACTTGAATATGAATGGTTGAGGTAATTTGAGAAGTGAATTTTGTTGTGGAAAATGTTTCAGGGCAGGGTTTGTGAATTCTTTGCACAATGGGGGTTATGTCCAGGCGGGTTGTGCCCGTCTGTGGTAACCTCTGTGTGTTTTGTCCTTCTCTGCGCGCAAGATCAAGGCAACCGGTAAAGCGTTACAAGAAGTTGATGGCTGATATATTCCCGCGTAATCAGGTGAAGTTTTCGGCTTGT
>Ga0099825_1007531_pt1 | contig 13227 bp, 4 predicted proteins | sample SiratroredBW_FD_76838 | JGI IMG/M metagenome (GOLD analysis project Ga0099825, IMG submission 76838) | Root nodule microbial communities of legume samples collected from California, USA - Siratro red BW | ecosystem: Host-associated > Plants > Roots > Nodule | place: USA: California | collected... | reverse complement strand
TATATATATATATATATATATATATATATATATATATATATTTAATTTACAAAGATTTGTTTAAAAAAATGAAAAAAAAATTGGGAAAAGAAAAACAAGTAGTGAAAGATACACATAAATTTAGTATCGCTAATACTATATTTATTTTTTGGGGACATTCAAATTCTAGTGTATCTCAAATCCAAGAATAAGTATTCTTATGAGCCACTTTTGGTCAAATACTCATGTATTGTATTTACTTGTTTATCCAAGCAACTTCTGCAGCATTCTTTTGGTACTAGTCGTCTCATAACACTATCCTAAATAGACAAGATATCGTTACGTATTGAAGCTTCTTAAAAAAATGAATAAGAAAGTTATATTCAATCATTTTAGAAAGATACTCACAGAGGAGTTCTACATTTTTTTTTCCCGTTTGAGATAATGTTTCATTTTAAAATGGTTGATATATGTTTTGGTCCTCTTCTTGTGAATGCATAAGAAGACTTCAAAAAGTTTAATGCATTGTGCATTAAGTGTATAACCTTCCTGGAATGAAAATATAGAAAATCATCATTGTACATTTCATTTAATGCATTTTGTTAATTGGTTTTCTTGATAAGATAATATAGTCTCTTTATGTTATTGTAGTTAATAGGATATATTTTTTAGTCGAAGGACAAGTAGAAGAGATAGTTTTATTTTATCAAACTACACGTTCAGTTTAAGTATGAAGTGCTTCATTTATTGGAGATGTATAATCTTATATTAAGCTTTCTAATTATAATTTATCCAATGTTAAGCTTTATGATGATACTGTATACGATGTTGAGCTTTTTTTTAACTATATTTCATCTGATATATAAATATGTTTATTTGTATGTTATACTTCAAAATACAAGTCTTAACTTTTTTATCGTGAAAAAGTTGATGGATTGAATAAATTTTATTTTATATTATAATGAATCAGATAAAAAAATTATTAATTTATTTGAATTCATTAAAACTCAATCCAATCTTACTCATTTAATATCATTAAGTCCAATTTATCCATTAACATTTTTTTTCATTGATGGATATGCAATTCAACCAAATGAAATTTCGAAAAAGTTTAGTTTCAAAATAATTTTGGCAATAGAAATAAAAGAATATTTTTGAATTTTTTTAGAAGAGTAAATTTAAGAAAGATTTAATTATGAAAAAACTGGTTGAAGTAATTTTATTATCCCTTAAATATTGATTAAAAATTTATTAAATTATGATAAATAATAAATGAATCATTAACTATTTATAAAATTAAATAAGTGGATTTGATTTGATAACTTTCTTTTTATATTTTGTGATAGATAGATTAAAGAAATTCACTTATAAATGGTCATATATAGATTATAAATAAATGGATTGTTTTATCATCCATAACACGTATTAATCTTGTAAAAAATAATTGTGACACAATGCGATACTAAAATTTATTCTAACCTATTTGTCATCATGACTAGTTATATGATATTGCTGCAATGATAAAATTATAAAAAAAAAAATATCATTTTTTTGTCTAAATGCTTAGTATTTAATATCATCTTAATTAGTGACTAAACTTTCCTGCACATACATGTTGCTTCCATGCGATTCTTAAGTAAAAAAGAACATGGCATTTACTCTTGAAAACTTGACCCGAACAGCAACAATTTGATCATTGTGTAATTTAGTTGTACAATAATACATAAAACAACTTATTATTTCCCTTAATCTATTTTTTTCCAATCATTATATCAGCATATTCTCTGTAGGTGACCTATGTGTGTCCATGGATTATTTTCCTTCATATTCTACGAGTATAATTGATTGCATGGTTCCTCCTGCGACAACTCACTGGCTTCAGTGCACCTATATCTTGAAGGCTAATTACATGGATTTTAACTGAGAACCTATGTTAGAGACGTATTACTCGTTAGCAATATGATCAAAATGTTGAATATAAGATGTGACAATTCTCTTTTTCAAGACCAATTTTTTAAGAATTAAGTTCATGTGGTTCTTTTCGAACATTGGATGACCCCAAAATACTTACAGTGTTTGATTCTACTTATAGCTTCTCCATAACGGTTTTCTACAACATGGAATTTTACACTCTAAAAGGACAAAAATGAGGTGTGCTTTTGGGAATGAGTTGAAGAGTAGTCTCAGTCCATTTTTAATGAGTTGCATGTACCGATTCCTGAAAGTTCAACATCAATTGCGAGGCTTTTAATTTCTCTCATAATGACCTAATAATGTCACTTCCAATTGCCTCTACAGAGAAGCCATCTTGGAGGACCTGAGATAGTGGCCACTCAACGTAATAAAGTGTGATTTGCTTGCTAGTGTCCATCCATGCACATTCCCTTTGACTATCCAAACACTACATTTTCACTTCAACAACAAAATCAGGAACCGGTTTAGTTTGAGGAGCCAGTTTTTGAGTAATCACTAATCAGAAAATGGCCTTTCGTGAGCCCATAGGTGTGCGTGTCTCAAATCATCAAATGGTTCATTATGTATCTCAAGGATTACACTCCATTGATTATTGGATGGAGCAACACTTTGCACTTTTTTCGGATTCACAAACTTCTCTGCATGAATTCTCTTAATCAAGCTACAGGAACCATACTACTCATCAAACTACCATTGCACCGTTAAGATACAATTCATCTTCATTCTCTACTTGCAAGGTTCACAAACAAAAGAAGCCATAAAGAGGAACAAGTTACTCTTCCTCGTCATGAAAGTAACAAGTAGAGTGAGAGTTTGTTTGGTTGGTAACGTAATAATCTATGACATTTTAAGAAGTAATAATATCTTGTTTTAGAAAATATTGTTTGTATTATCAGTCTTTTTTTATTATTATTTTATTTGATAATAAATGAGAATGAAAAAAAACTGTATAATATTTGAGAAGAGGGAGTATTAGGAGTTGTTGTCAGCGCTGTCTATCTATCACAATAACATCCGCTCACAACCTACCACCGCGTCTGAGAGCACCAGGACGTGGGCTAGCACGTGGGCCTGGGGCCCCCACGACAAGGACCGCACACACAGAGAGCGGTGACATCACCTCCACAGACCACAACACAAAAAGCCCATCTCCATCTAGGGCCCATCCTTATCTGGAGGAAAGGGACTCTTGTCGCCCGGGCCCGCACTTTCGCCTTCCAACTTTAACCCTGCACCACGCGATGACAGCCACGTAGTCCCCCACCAAACATCATCCCAACACCGTGGGCCCCGCGACCACCCTTGCCACGTTTGCTGCTTTGGGCCTCTGTCGCACGTGGGGCGCTCGAAACGTGGATGGCGGATACGGCGCCGGCCACGGTTATGGGACACGTGGCGACCGGCTGGTGTCGGTTTGAGGACGTCGTCGGCACACAAATATCTTTCGCAAAGACGGTGATGGCTGGCTGTTCGTTAAGGGCACATGTGTAAACCCCAATTTTTAGAAATATATAATTGTTTTTTTATTGTAAGAGAATTTACTATTTTTCGAACATATTAATTCACAATTTCTTTTCGCCCTCAACTAATTGGGTTGGGGATAGTGTTGTTTATCTTTTTCAGAAGTATTGCTTATTTATTTATTTCTTAATTTTAATAATTTATAATAATATGTAATAGAAATGTATTACTTTACGCCAATAAATTATTTTTTATTTTACTCCTACTAATATTTGAAGTTAAATGTAAAAAATAAAAATTAAATACAACAGAAAAAAGAAAAAAAATAACAAAATAACAAATAGCAGAAAAAAATAAGTGCCCGATATAATTAACTATAATTATTATTTAAAATATTTGATTCTTTATTATTAACTTTTTTTATTATAACATAATTTTAATAGAATCTATAACAATAGTACCTAAAGAGATTTTTTTTTTCTTTTAATTAATTATATTTTTAAATTAAAAAAATAAAATAGACTATTGAAATGGTAAAATTAACTACACAAATCATCAATACAATACATCTAACTACCTACTATTATATTTTTTTTAATATAACCACCATTATTAATATTTTTTTAAAATATATGGAGACATAAATAATTCATCTCTATTAATATATAATGAATAATATACTTATTATCTTATTTTATTATAATAAATAAAATTTGTTAATAGATATATTTATTTATAAAAAAGTATATGTTTCTTTTATAAAATGTAAACTAAGTTATTATATCATAAATGTTGGGTAGAATAATATGTTAAAGTAGCTAAAAACATATAAAATGATGGAAATAGATATGTTAAATTTAAAACTTTTAAATTTTTCATTTACAAAATAGTTGTTATATATATATTATAATGTATTCTACTAATATAAAATATCATACTTTTAAGTAGATATCGTAATTTTATAGCTGTTCAAAAATAGTATATCTCATAAAGTATAGGATTACTAAACAATTTATTGTTGATAAATTTTTTATGATAATAAATATAATTATTTCATAAAGTATCAAATTACTAAGAATTTATTATTGATAAAAAATTTATGATAATAAATATAAATAAGCATGAAATTGATTATTTTATATATTTATATATTCTATAGAAAAATAAGATAATAAAATTAGATAGTATAATATTATTAATAACAAATGCAACTCATTGATCTTATTTTTATATTTAAAATAAAGCATAAAATTAATCTTATTATTTATTTATAACAGCCCCCGAAATTATAACATTCTATAATAATATTTAAATAAATATTTACAATGAGCAACTGTGTATGAAAAGAAATAATTTCGACAAATAAATAATTATTTATATCACACCTGATAAAGGAAATGCATAAATATAATTAGTGATGCAACAATTGAAATACATAATAATTAAATTTTTTTTAAGGGTGATATTGTTTCGCATGTGAGTTTGTCTCTTTTTAATTATTTTGTTTTTTATTTGTTATCAATGATATAAAGTCACATGTAATATGTCATATATGTGCAATCCGTTAAGAGAGCAAAAATTTTGTTCTTAATGAAATTTTTTTACAGATTAATGAAATAATTCATAAACAAGGAAAAAAAATAATAATTTGAAGATTTTTTAATTTGTTAATGTTACTCTTCAGATTTATTAGAAGTAAAGTTTAATTTTTAAAGGATAGATAAATTTGATTTTGAAAGAAAAGACTTCTAACTTGAATTCTGATGAATATTATGATTTTATCCAAATAAGACACGGATTTAGTAGACTTCCTGAAAACGTTTATAAAGTTACTTCCTTAATCTGATTTTTTTTTTTTAGTTTGATAATAAGTATAAGTTAAATTATAAGTAAATAGAAGATTCGAGTGTTTGAATTTCTAAAAAAGTTGAAAGACAGAAAAATGATGTATTCAAAACTGGTAAGAGATTTATTAAAATAAATAATACAAAGCAAAAATGATGATGTAATAATTGAAAAAAAAAATCATTAAAGATTAAATAAATGATGCATTATTAAGTTTGGTAATTTTTGCATCACAAAATTTAAAAAGTATCAAAATTACTCGTGAATATCACGAAAATATTCTTCTGAGACAATTATAATTTTGAGCATCTATAAAAGTGAAAAAAAAGAGAGAATGAATGCTAAACATATAAAAAGCCTACAAGCTTAACACATTCTTCTCTATTTGCACTTATATAGATTAACTTTGTAGAATCCTTTTAACTTAGAAGTTACACTTCTATAAGAAGGTTTTTATTTTAAGTTTTTTCTCTTAGATTTATGCTTTCTATTTGGCTAAAAGTGTTGTAACCTTACTTTGTGTTTATATTGTAGTAGGTGAGAATGAAAAGAAATAAGTGAAAAACTAAGTTGTTTAGATTAATTAAAAAATGAGTGAAAATTACTGAAAAGTTTATAATAGGTTGAATTAATGTTATAGAAAAAGATAATATAATAAATTATAAAAGCGCTTTTGATTTAGTTTTAATATGAATAGGTATAAATTAAAATATTAAATATTAAATATAAAATAATTAATTTATAAAATTAGAAACAATAATTAATTTTTTATTTATAATTTTATCATACATCTAATTAACTTAATTACTAAAATTAATAAAAGCGTTTTTCTATAATTAATTTTTAATATTTTACATATGTTGTTTTTACAAAGAAGTTTTGAGTTGGAAGGAGTTGAAAATCAGGTGGCAAGTTTTTGGTTACTACTTTACCATTGATTTTAACTTGTATATTCACATATAGATGAATGTAATGTAGGACAATTTTAATTCTTCTCCATCCATTCTCAATTGTTTTCAATTCATCCATTGCATAAATGTATTTTATTGAAATGTTAATTTATTTTATTGGTAAAACATATTTTAGGATATTTTAAATTTTAATTTTAATTAAATTTAAACTCTTATACTTTTATATTTACATATAAATTACTTCCATTATATTTATTTGACTTCCAAATTATAATTTTCAATTAATTGTAAATAATATAATTTTGAAAAAATATAATATTAAAATATAAAAAAAAACTTAATTTCCTGTCATCCACCATATCTCCACTAGTGGAAAAAGACCATTTAACAACGGTTCTGAAGGGCCTACGAAGGCGGTTCCGCCACCGCCGTCGTTTCTATTGTCGTAAAAACTATGTCATATACAACGGCGGTTAAACAACCACTGTCGTATATGTCACATACCAAGGCTGTTCGTCAACAAACGCTGTAAAAAATCTTTCACAGTGGCAGAAATGACACTTTAATATTGTAAACAGCACCTATTAAGGCGGATGTAAGCAGGCACCACCTTAATAGGGGTCTACAGCAGAAATGACACTTTAATATTGTAAATAGCACCTATTAAGGCGGTTGTAAGCAGAAACCGCCTTAATAGGGGTCTACAACGGCGGTTAAACACTGCAACCGCCATTGTAGACCCCTATTAAGGCGATTCCAGCTTACAATTGCCTTAATAGGTGTTGTTTACAAAGTCAGTGATGACCTTAACCGCCGTAGCTTAAGTTATTTTTTTTTAAAATGCTGTAGCTATCCGTGTTGTTGCCCAAAACCTGCATATATTTCCAGTTTTATATATATTTTCAGGCACATATATTTTCAGGCACATTACATATTTCAAATACATATGTTATAAAATAATAATATAATATCGTGTCATTGTATATCAAGTAAAACAATGTTAATCTGTTATTATTATTTGTAAAAACAACATATGTAAAATATTAAAAATTAATTATACAAAAACGCTTTTCAGTGCTTCTACTACATAAAAAAACAAACAGAACATTAGACATTAGACATTAGTTTTTAAGAGAGATTAAGATGGAAAAAGTAAGAATGATCTTATATATTTATATTTGCTAATAGTAATGCTCAGATATAACTCATTTTGAATATAGTGAAACCTTTAAAAAGAAGAACTAAATACAATATAAGAGTTGAGATGAAGATAAGAAAGTCTAAAATCTATTCAACCCTTCTTCGAATATCATAGTTCTTCAAAAATAAAAGCGAAATTCTTAATAAAAATTATTAAAATTTTAATGAAAGAAGAAAATAAAAATGTTAGTTTTTGAAAAATGTTACTTCAAATAATGTTTCAAAAAATTGGGACAACCTAGTGATATTCTTGTATAAAATATTGTTAGTAAGACAAAAAAGTTTTCTACATGTTAAAACTAATTAAAAAGTTTATTCAATCAGTTTAATTTTCTCGATTTAATTATAAAAAATCCTTTAACCAAGAAACAAATGAATACACTTTTTAAATAAATATTATTATTATTATTATTATTTATATATTTATATATTTATTCTATTTGTATTTACCTTAAATTAAACACTCTAATTTTCAATAGCTAAAAATATAAATAAATTATAATATATAATAAATTTTATATTAATTAAAAGTATAAATAAATCATAATATATAATATATAAAAGTTATAATAAAGTTGAATTAGACCTAAAGCCACTTTTAAAATAATATCAATCTTAATCAAGTTCAACATAAATTTTCTAAAAGTTATAAAGATTAATTTACTTTTAATTATTTAATTAAAAAAGACTAGATAAATAATTAATTTTTAAAGTAACTTCATGCCTCCTATAATTGTATCATATTTTTCTCAAAACTCATTGTAAGTTGGTATTGTTTCCTGCATCTCAAAACTTCTTTAGCCATAATCAAGGGAACGGGATATTTACAAAAGGGATTTCAATGTTTCAGTGAGTAAAATGTTTTCTTTAAGCGAAGATAGTCAGGATGAATTTTTGTGTGTATATGCAAAAGAAAATATTAACATAAAATTATTTAATACTTTATTACAAATTAAAATTAACATAACACATACTTTTGAAAATATACTATAATATAAATTATTAATTATTGTTTAATTTTAACGTAATAAAAATAATATAAATTATAATACACACATATAAAACTCATATCTATCAATTGCATCAAAGTCATGATTAAAACTTAGTTTCAAAATAATAAATTTACTTATAAGATCCCCACATAATTTTTCCTTGGTACCTGTGTTGATCCCTTTTTCCTCCACCCCATTCGTTGCTTTTATCTGTCCCTATCCAATTTGCTTTGATAGGTTGGGTCACCTATGGAAAAAAGTAAGAAATTTGTTGCATTTGTATTTAGAAAGAAACCAAGTGTGTATTCATTACAAGAACATGACATCTTACTATTTACATGGACATGGACTGAGTGGTGCAGACAACATGAATAGATAATCATATATCAAAAGAGAATCATATACAGAGTTGAAGTTCAACAAAAAAAGAAAACATAATCAAATTGCCTTAGAAAAATGGCAAGCTTATGTTATGTATGTTCCCCATCAACTTACTCTTGAAATTAATCGTAAGACTAAGACCTACCTGAAAGTTTTCACTTTGTCATTGAGTCTACAAAACACACCCCAAGAATTGGAAATGAGAATAGTTGAAGAAGCAGCCATTGTTGATTCAAGTTCATTCGTCTTGCGTTTTATTAAGTGGAGAGCAGTGGTGCTCCTTCCGCTAATAAACCCGAGGGTATAACATGTTTTGGTTAATTGTCTCAAACCTTTCGTATAAGATTTAATCATTCATTAATAAATTTAAACTTTGTTTTGCATTCATACAAATAATCAGGATATTTCCTATCCGTAAACTATCACAACAAACTTTCAAAAACTTATAAACTCTTAATTTATTCAACTTAAGAATAAAATTCATAATGTCACATGATTTATCGTTTCTGTCTATCAAATTCATGTTCACATAGATATAGATAACATATAGATCCACATGTTAAGAATATTTATCAAAAGAACATATAATGATATCTTTTAAAAAAACTCATATTAAACATTTTTTTCTAGAGATTTAATACCTAACATATCTTAATACTTAAAGTTCGGAACTTTAACTAAATGGATTAGGGTGAGTTTAGAATATATCCTTATCCAGACCTCAATATGTGTTTTATTCACTTTTTCATATATCTACATGTATTCTCAAGATATAATAAATGCTCTAGTTTCTCACCACTTAATGTGTTGGTTTACATATATAATCAATGAATCTATAAAATTTTTGTTACAACATAGATATTTCCTTAATATATACTTTCATTCATGGTTCACATATCATCTCAGATTTATGACCTCAAACCCGCATATCATATAATATCATGTCATTCGTATTTGCCTTTATATCATATGTATACATTACAAATCACTTAAAGTAATAAATCATTTCATCATACAATTAAATAATTTCTATATATGACCATACATATACATAACACTCATACTTAGATAAACTTTGAAAAACCACTTGAGTGAAGACATAAAACGATATTTGTGCTTGAATAAAATAATTTTGCTTGATGAGGGTATTAGATGATACACTTACTAAAGTGACTGAGACGATATCTCTGCTTAAGTGTGTTTGCTTTCGCTGAGGGTATTAAATGAAGCACTCACTGGAGTAATTCAAACGATATTCTCACTTAAGAACGTTTGCTTTTGTTGAGTGAAGAGTATCAAACAAAACACTCACTAGAGTGACTCAGATGATACTATCACTTGGCAAATCATACTAAACATCTTGCATTAGCACATATACACTTCTAAATATGAAACTACCCATTTGAACTTTAAAACACATTTCCATCTCAATTTGCAAAATTAATCCTTTTATGCATAACAATGAATTTGTTGTATGCTGAAGACTAAAGAAATAAAGACTCCAATCAGGATGATAAAGAAATTTCATAGGTCAACTTACAATGAAAGACTCTACACTTACCATGTTCCTAAAGAGCATCACTCACTCATACCACTTATATCTTCTAGGCTTCACCTATCAAGATAAATCCCTAACTTACACGTCACCTAAGATTTTCATATCCTATGTATGATTGGAGAACCTCAGACAGACATGTCCCAAAAATTCTTCAGATTTTACATGTGACTGAAGAATATCAAATGCACATGCATTAGTAGTTTTTCTTGCCTCATTTGAAGGAATTTTTACTTACATGCAACAATGGAGATTCTAATCAATATATAACATCAAATTCCTCTCTCAAAACTTTTTTCACACAAAAGGACTCTATTTAAAAGTTTACCCCCTACAATCATCTAAGGTGGCTTTCTTTTTTCTGTTCTCAAGAAGCTCCCAGTTTAAGTAAGAAAAACTACTCAGCTGAGGCAAACCCTGAACTATTAGGAAATGAGTTTAAATCTAACTCATCGTCACAAGATTGACTTATAAGGTGAGGATCGTGCCCACTTATATATCTCTAGTTAATTTGTGATCTCCAACACACCTCTCTCATACCGAGACATAAACATCTTATGTGTTGAACTAGATATATATGAGTAGTCCAACAACTGCCCAATAGTGGATGACACAATAAGCCCAACAATCCTCATTAGGATAAACTCTGATACTATATTAAGAAGTAAATTTAAGCATAACTCATCCTCAAAAAATTAGCTTGTAAAGAAAATATTGTCCCTATTTATATATTGTAAGTTGGTCTTATCTCTAGTAGACGTAAATTTTCAACTTGAACCCTTTGACTATTACCGAGTGTGATCAAGATCTACAAATGATGTTGTTTGAAAAGATGAATATAGAAAGAAGGTAAAATGAAAACTTTTAGAGAAAGAAAAAAAAAGTATTCTTTAGAGTAATAGAGTAAACTAAAGGAAATGAAGACTTATATAAATATTTCTTCGTTAGGAGATAGGTTTACTTTCATGAATACAATAATAAAATATTTTATCCAAAATACTATGATACTCAAGTTAATAAATATATAAGTGAAACAATAAATATTCAAAAAATAATTTTTTAAATTATTTCAAATTTTCACTTATGTAATAATATATTTTTTATCTTTATAGACTCAATAATAGTAAACTGTAATTTTCTTGATAATATATTTAATTAAAATTGAGATATTATAATCGAGATATCTTAAGTGATATTTGTTGGAGATTTCACATCGACTAGAGATAAGTCCTTTCAATAGTTTATAAGTGAGTGAAACTTAACCTTATAAGTCGGTATTGTAAGCTTGAGTTAGACTTAAAATTCAGAGTGTTTGTTTCTGCACCTCCATATCTTCTTCCAACACCTCCATATCTTTTCAAAATGACAATTTTGTTCTTACACAAAAAAACATATTAATCCTCTCCCTTTATTACTCAACTTTCATCTTTCACTATGCACACCTCGTTCGCCTTTTTTATTGTAAAACTCCTGGAAGTTATTATGGGATGAATTTCTCCTTTGCCTCCTTTACTTCTTGACTTAGAAACTCTTAGAAGTTGTTCTGGAATGAATTTGGGTATGTGGGCACTGTATGCAATGTATTTTTTTTTTTCAAAAAAGGGATCTCTCAATATACAGACTTTTTTGTTAGCACATTATATTATAAAATCCGAAGGTAATATCAAATCCAGATTTAACTTGTAGATTCTACAATCCTCTATATATATAAAAAAATTGCATACGAAAATATAAAATATAAAATCCAAAAGATTACATCCCGTACACTTAAAATCTTTACATAATTCTAACTAATGGAGCAATAAATGGAGGTCTTGGAGGTGCAAAATGGAAATGTGGCGAAAAATAGTAAAAATAAAATTTAAATTATATTTTAACCTAAGGGCAAAATTTTCCTTTTACATATATTATAGAGGTGGAGGAAGAACCTATGGAGGTGCTGAAAGAGCACTCTAAAATTCACTTTTTTAAATGATATCAGAACTTGTCTTAACAAAGTTATTAGACCTATCGGGCCATCTATTATTGGATTTCTATCGGACCATCTTTAAATATATAATCTCACTTACGCATGAGTTGGAGAGTCTCAGTGTAAGTGAGTGTGTTGAAGATTTCATGTCGGCTAAAAACAATACATTTCAATGATCTATAAGTAAATACAAATCTCATCTTACAAATTCACAAAATTTTGTTTGGATATAAATTTTTTTCACGTATAATTTTAAGTTAGATTCCGAAATCTATTTATATGGAAAAGTTTGTCTTATAGCTTTTTACTTTAATATTTTAATATATTTTAAGAAAATATTGTTGGTGTGAATAATTTTTCTCTAATTATTACATATGATGGTAGACATGATTTTTAAAAATAGTTATAACAAAAGTAAATAATTTTTAATTATATCAAATTTATATCAGATTATAACATAACGAGTATGAAGAGGTTATGAAAATAATTGTGAAATATAAACTACTAAAATAACAATTTTATCATGAGTTTAATTCTTCCAATCTCATAAAAGATGAGACACACAATTTTTACGATCGAGTTTAAATATTTAAATTTAATCTTACATTAGAAGTTATGTATGCAACTTTTTTCTTTCCTTTTTTACGGAAGTCGTTACGTGAAATTTCAAGTTACAACCTTTTTTATTTAAAGAAAATGGTCACATGACTTGACTTGTGGGGCTTTTAGACCAACATGCAAGTTCAAATGCGTCATACAACATTTAAAAAAAAAAAAAAAAAAAAAAAAAAAAAAAAAAACCAATTGTATTAAACATTTTTATCAAAATAAAAAATATTTATTTTTAATAAAAAATTATTTTGAAATTCCAATCGTAAAGTAACTGTGTATTTTATTTGTTTAGAATTTTTATTTACTGTGTCTTTGATCGTATATAAAAAGTTGAGAAATAAGAGATTT
>Ga0099825_1007529_pt1 | contig 13228 bp, 3 predicted proteins | sample SiratroredBW_FD_76838 | JGI IMG/M metagenome (GOLD analysis project Ga0099825, IMG submission 76838) | Root nodule microbial communities of legume samples collected from California, USA - Siratro red BW | ecosystem: Host-associated > Plants > Roots > Nodule | place: USA: California | collected... | reverse complement strand
TTTAACTTTATTCATAAAATAGAATAGAATCAAAACTCTTTTCTTTTCTTTTTTTATTTAAATAATAACACACATTTTTATTTTTATTTTATATTGTTTTATATTTTAGAATAATTTTATTTGTCGGACGAAATTGGGTGTTGACACAAGTGAATGGGAAAACAAATTTTTTGGGCTCTTGACAAACTTAGAGAGTTGATTTTGAGAGCGGATATCCTCCCACAAGTATTTGTCAATAACAGCGATCTTGCTTTAGTAAATGTAATGAACACCATTTCCCTTTAAGATTCAAATATTCTAAGTTATTTTTTAATTAATAAGAATGTTAAATCAAAACGTAAAATGTTAAAGGATTTCGTAAATTTTTGCTTATATGGAACTACCCATATATCATTGACATATTCAAAAAATAATTACTCATGTTAGGAGATTTCATAAAATGTAAAATAATGTTCAATGTTTTAAACTAGTTTATCTATCTTGACCATTATTTGTTGAATATGTCAATGATATATGGGTTATTACATATAAGGAAATTTTTTTAAGGCTTGGATAGATAATGTGGTATATTTAGGAAATATAAAAGTAATAGATATGGTTTTATGTGTATGTGTCATTCTTAATAAGTATGCAAAAATTGTTTCTAATTGTGTATTTAATTTGCAAGATTGAAGCTACTAATTTGAACTTAAAGAAGGTGATTCAAAGTAGCATATGGCATTTGTGTAACTATTGAGACATAGTGAACAATTTCATAACCTTGCAACAAAAACGCTATTTGAGAAAAGTCTTCATGTTGTCGAAAATACATTTAATGTCACCTCATAAAAAAAACTACAACGGTTTTTCTAAAAATATACATTGAATCATATATCTAAAGAGTATGTTTATGTCATGTATGTTGGTGTTAACAATCAACATTGTGGTTCCATATTTATATGTACTCACAATCTACCATGTGCATGTGAACTATCAAGATATGAACTTGACAATATACCATTGAATGTAGTGTGCATGTTATGTGGACTAGACTTAACTTCTCTATACAACAAGAATTTGATGTTATTTTAAATCATTTTAAAGATTTGACTTTTTAAATTCCTAATACGACCTGGGGAAACTCCTCATAACTAGGACTCAAATTCTTAAGACGCATGTCTAGGAAATACTCGTATATCCACGGTAGTTAAAATTTCAAAACAATGTTATTTGTAAATTAATATAAAAACAAATGTAAATTTTACAAATACATAAGTTAATTACCTAGAAAAGCATGATATAACATATCAATTGTTTTATTTGGGTAAAATTGTCTTTTAGAAGTTGCTCATACATGTGTTTTAGTGTCGTGACTCCCTAATAATATCCTCCAAACATCTGCAGGTCATTGAAGAGACCCAAGTGTGACAAATCATGCATCCCACAAGATGAAAAAAATATGTCCTAACAACACTATCTCATGTACTGTAGGTAAAAGACTCCTAAAAAGATCTTACAAAGCTATCTGAATGTCCACCACAACATTGCCTCTTCTTTGCTAAGGCATCATCCATATACTACATCAAACAACTCAATCAATATTGTAATTTTCATCACATCAAGAGTGGTGTAGGTGCCAAATTGTGCCATAACAGGGACGTGAAGCTATGCATACACATTATTGAGAGTGATAGTCATCTCACCAAAAGAAGGTGGAAATTGATGATAATGCAAAGACAATAGTCTCTTATGTAATGTTGCAAAACAAAAAAAAAAAAAATAAGAATTTTACACTAAAGACTAAATCTGTTATTGTGGGATCCCAAATTTATTTAACTTATGACCATGAGAGAACAACTTCAACTTCCCGTGATCTTGCAAAAATAATATTTAGTCTATTAATACACGAAAAACCATTTATTAGCACATAATCTACATTACAATTAAACAAAATTCATTTATCACCTTATTATCTCATAAACTTATGACAAATAAGTCCTCTTGAAAATCTTTCATGATGAACAAGTCCTTTTGCAAATGCATCCTCTACATCAGTATCATCACATTAGGAATGCGATCTGTCCTACAAATAGAGGTCTTAAGTCTTTACGTATCGCCAACTTAAGAAGCACCACTTTTTTTTCCTAACCATATTTGTCCAAATTAAAGTAAACCAATTCAACATAAGCTAAATACAATATATATATATAACAAAATTTTATATATTCCAAATTTAACATAGTATTGTTCATAAATAAAATATTTTGCAAATTATACAATTCAAAACACATGTCTGAATGCATAAATGTGTTCCATATTGCACAATTTAAAATAGAGTTTTGAAAATTTTATATATTTCGTACTATGCAATTTGAAATACACTTGTGGATAGAAAATGTATTATAAATTGTATAATTTGAAATAATAAAATATTTCAAAACTCTATTCCAAATTATGCAATCTAAACACACTTTTATATTGTCCAGTTCAGAACACACTCATAGATTGTATAATTCAGAATACGTTCAAGATTTGGAAATGGATTCGAATTACAAAGTCTGAAATATTTATCCAATTCAAATGGGTTTTAAATAAGAGGATTTGTAACTATATCAAGGATTCTACAATTTGGAAGATTTATAGATCATCCTGTTTGGAATTACACGTAGATAAATAAAAGTAATGAAAACAAGAGTAAAAAACTATCAAAGTAGCAAAGGGACATCAACCTTAACTAAGAGTAGGAAGGAAAAGTAGTGAACAGTTGTAAAATGGAAGGATGAACAACAACAATGAAGGAACATGGCAGGGGAAGAAGCAACATTGTTCAAAATGGGGTGTAGGAAGTGGTAGAGGAAGATAAGTTAAATTTTATATTTCCCAACAAGAATATTTTTGTGAGTTTAGTCTTCCCATAGATTGCACGAAGAAATCATGGGATGTATAAATTAGCTATTGTCAACTAGTTAAGGAAATTGTATAAAGTTTGGATTTCTTTAGAAACTTCATTTGGAGATTAACTCTAAACGTCACATTATTTTTGTTTAATTTTAGTTACAAATACTTCTGGAACTTAAGACAAGAGGAAATTCAACCAATAAATATGAAAACCTCGATATTTAATTACCACATTAGGTATTTTATTCCAAACAATATGTAACTCCAAAAAAATTCACTAAATTATTCATGAAACACTTAAGTATATAACTAAAATTTGCATTTAACTTTTAAACATTTTACCTCGTACATATACTCCTAATGGTTTAGAATACAATGAAACTATGAAGATAATTTAAAGTTTATAAACTATTTTGTGTTGGTTGGCAAAGTATGATGCATAATAATAATAATAATCCCACCAAATATGATAAGATTATTGTTTACATACATATGTAACCAATCTAGTTTTTCAACTTAAACTTTATTGAAATTGATGGACATATCAAAGAAATATATTTATATCATTGACTACCTTTTAGGAGCAAAAATCTACATAAAATGTATTTCATTCTGATCTGGGTTAATTTATGACGATGTTAAGAGTTTTGTAGAAGTAGACATTGAAAATAACTCTTGTATATAAACTAACACAATAGATTAATGATAGTTCATTAGTACTTGAAAAGTCAAAGTGAGGCAATACAAAAGTGACAGGGGATATGAAACATCCCATTAACCAATGAAGGATAAATCCCTCCCTCTATGATCTCAACTCGAGTGATAACTAGAAAATGTAATCATCTAAGTGAAACTCAAGGAAATAATTATGAGGAATAGGCATATGAAATGAGGAACTCATTGAGTGTTAGAAGAATATAAGGGTTTGTACATGGAACAATTATTCAACCGAAGGAAGAGTCATAAGAGATAGAGGATCGGGGGATAGTGTAGTCCATGTTGGTATCATGGATCTTGAACACTACTAAATCTAGTTTGCATTCTACATTTTCTTATATGGAGAAATCCAAGGAGTTGTCGAAAGACATAAAGGAGAGAAATGTGATATTAGAAATTACAACAAAGCAAGTTATGATGCAACAAATTGAACTCAATTAATTGATTATCCTAATTGGTGGGGAGAGAGACCCAACAGTGAAGGAATAAATGGTATACAAAAGAAGGTAAAACAAAGACTCGAAGTTAGACACAAAAGAGGAGGAAATGTTTCTGCTAAGATTTTATAAATTGGCATAGTTGGAAGCATAAACACATCCTTATTTGATGCAAACAAGAATGGTCTTGCTAGACATGCCATTAAAAAATGATAAATAATGGTGGAAATGTCGAATACTCATAAGACAAACCTGAATGAAAAAATGGTAGGTAAGTGCAACACTAATTCTGTGGATAATTAACATTGAAGCATCTAATCATATGACATGAAATTTAAAGAGTATGTGTGAGTTGATTGATATGTAACATTGTCCCACAATACTTTCAAATGGATAGAGAACTTTTGTAATAAGAGAACGGGATGTGATCGATAGGGGGACTAAAATGTAAAATAAAGAATGGCTAAAAACATAATTATTAAAGAAAAAATCCATCAAACCCAATGCATTTTGATTATGCACTTTTGAAACAACAAAGTTTAAAGCATAAATGTTTCATTTATAAGATGCAAAGATTATATAATAGATCATGTGAGACAAAATATGCTTCAATTGTCAGAAGATATGTTTGTGTTTCATATGATAAGGAAGAACCACATCAGATTGTATGTATACACAATTCTACAACCTAATGTTGTAATTAACAAAACTTTTATAAGCTTATTTATATATTGCAGAGAATGTTCTCATCTTCATATTTACCAAGTAGATCTCACAAAGCCTAAGTCAATATCAAAGATCTCTTGAAAGATGTGCTAAAGCTACTTCATATCAACACACATTCTAAGTGTCTTATGACAACTTCAAAATTATTATCTGCCTTGTACAATCATACTATCTTTCCCCTGTTTGGATAAACGGTCTCTACCCGAGGTCAAATAGGTCATGCCAACTATTATAATGTTTCTTGAAAGGGAGATTGGCATTTAATGATGCATGAGACACATTTAATATTCCTACGTTCATGAGTGAATAAACGAAATAGTAAAGATGAAGATTTGAAATGAAGACCTGCGATAGGTAGAAAAATATTCACAAAAACTCTTATCTAAACTCAATTCTTAAAGAAACTTATTTCAAGTTTAAGCAAGAGAGAGAATCAGTGAAAAAAAAAGTGTGCAAGATCTTCATTGGAACATGATTTGTGTTCAAACAAAAAACTAGTAGAGTAATTAAATTTTGTATTCGTTGTAACTTTGATTAGTAAGCAAAACTTTGTAATATTTTAGATCACTCTCATCCTTTTGAAACTTTTAGGAAGGACTAGTTGCTATCAAAATAATACTTAGTCTTAATCAAGAGTGATTGTATTTCAAACAATACTTAGTGTCTTAGCCAATAGGGAATGTCTTAATGATCTCTTAAGAAGTAAACCCTCATAATGAATCATTAAATGACTAATGACAAGAAAATATTTTAAATTAAGGTCATGACGCTAATAAAATTTTGTTATGACTTAGACAATTTAATACATGTTTAGAAGCACGACACTAATCGTCAATTAAAGTTTTAATGATTATAAATATCACTTAAGTGACTAATGTTTTTTTTTTCTATCTCTATATTAACACACACACACACATTTGGTAAGACATATTGCTCAAAATAAATAAGTGTGCTAAATAACATCCAACAAATCAATCTTTGGTAAGACATATTTCTTAAGCAACTGAACTTTTTTTCTCTCTATATATATTCACGTACACACACGTGATAAGACATATTCTTCAAAATAAACAAGCATGATAAGTAATATCCAACACATCAATCATTTTTATATTAAGAAACAAAATTATTTTAGCAACATTAAAAAATTCTTAATAAAGAAATAAGTTATTATAAATTAATTTGCAACGCATTAGTCTCAATTATAAATGAAATGTGTTGCGTAGTTTTTATTTATACAAATTGAAGTCTGAGAAGGAATCTCAACCTTCAATATGAAGACTTCCGTCTTATGAACAAACACAAGATCAAGTATCTTTATACAAAGATTACATTATCAATATCATATAGGAAATATCTCAAGAAGATTTCTCAAGCACAATACTCCTATTTGAAGTTCTATATAAAGATAACGATGCTAGAAGATCAAGAAACATAGTTACAACTATATATTTATAATTCTACTTGTAAAAGATTTTTTTGCGTCATCTTGTGGGAGTGTAATACATTTATATTCTTTACTCTATGAAGTTACTCACCTCGTAAGGAAGTCAGTTGTCTATCATCTCTTTAAAGTCAAGGTTTTAGGATGGTACCCAAAATTTTTAGGGTTTTTAATCTTGTCTTATGAAGAGCACAACCAAATAAAGTATATAACAAGTTGTCACCCAAGTGGGTTGGACCTTATCGAGTGAGAGAAGTAGTCAAAAAAGGAGTATATCGCTTGGAAACACTTGATGGAGGTATGAAACCTTGGACATGGAATGTAGCAAGCCTTCATTTTTATTGTAGTTAAAGTTTTTAAACATTTTATGTAGGTTAAACAATATATTCTTTTCCGTTGAGGTTTTTTTTCCTAATGGGTTTTTCCTCTTATGTTTTTAAAACGCACATAAACAAAAAAAATGAATTTAGTTTACTAATGTTCACCTTGCCACTTGACCATCATGTTCTCTTAAATTTATTAAAGTAATAACTGAATCGGTCTTAATATGTATATCACACTGAAATTCAACCTCATTTAAGGTAATAAGTGGCTTGGTCTTGATTCATACGTCATATTAGAGTTCAATCTCATTTATTAAGGTAACAAGTTGTTCAATATTGATTTGTATATCATACTAAAGTTTAGCCTCATTTAAGTTAATAAGCGACTCACTCTTGATCCATACATCATGCTGAAATCTAGTCACATTTATTAATAAATATCTTGGTACATCTTATGGAAGTTCTACCTTATTTTATTAAGTAATAAGTGATCCAATCTTAATTTGTACATCATATTGAAGTCTAACCGGTAATAAGTACTCAATAATCATTTATAAAGGTAATAAGTGACTTGATTCATGCATTGTATCCAAGTTCAACCTCATTTATTAAGATAATAAACAATTTGGGGCATCATATCAAAGCCCAACCTTAGTTTTAAGGTAATAAGTGGCTCGATTGAGATCCTTAACTATATTGAAGTCCATTCTCTTGTATTAAGGTAATAAGTGATTCGATCTTGATTGATACATCATGCCAAAATTTAGCCTCTAATTTGTTAAAATAATAAGAAGCTTGATTATGATGTACACATCTTATTGAAGTCCTAAAGCAATAGGTTACTTAGTGTTGAAAACTATTGGTTATCAATATTTTGTTAAAAAAATATTTTATTACATTAAGAATTCATCTTGATAATCTATTCGATTAAGCAATTTAGATTAATTCTAATTGATAGGTTAGTTGGAGAGACTTATGATAAAATAAACCAAAATTATACATATAAAACAATAAAATAAAGATTGATAAACACTTTTGGGATATTAGTTAATAGCTAAATAAAAAAGGTAACAAAGTTTCATAATATCACTACCTAACAATAAAAGAAAAACATATCATAACATACAAGTTGATTGGCCCAAAGATTGACTAAAGTAATAAATTAGAAGATTTTTCTTTATATATTACTTCTATTAAGAGATTGGTTAAATGATGAAAATAATATGACATTTCATCACGTCTAAAGTGATTGATCAATAAACTTAAAACTTAAAACTTAGAAAATTTTCAAGTAATTTATAAATATATTAAAATTGATTATATAATAGCAAATATTGTTCAAAATTTAACTAAACAAACAAAATTCAAATTAAGAATCAAACAAGTTCAAAATATAAAGAAAAATAAGAATTGAACAAAAAATATAGCTAAAAACAACAACGAAGTATATTCATCCAATAACCAACTGTCTATAATGACTTTGTAGGGGTCCAAAGGAGAAATGTCAATCTTGGATACAAGGCTTACACTTGCTCCATGGCATCTTCAAAGTGTATCCCAAATGTAGTGGCAATCTCGTCCTTGAAAGATTCCTTAGAGCTTTTCCATTTTTGCTCCTTGATGGACCAAGTATTTAATTTTTATTTGTTGTTAGCCTTCTCTCTACCTTCTCCAACTTATTGAATAGTTCTAGGATTTGGTTTATCATCTTCTCCATTTCTTCTTTCAATTTTTTTACTTGTTTATGAAGACACTCAACCTCTTCAACGTTGGCCTTCAATCTGTCCACCTACTATTGTGCCTTAGCTAAGTGCTTCTTTGTTGGCTCTTCAACAACCAATGTCTCTTTAACTCTCAACATCTTAATTCCCTCACAAAGATTCATCAAGCTTAATTTCTGAAAGACTATGAGATTAGCTTCAAAGAGGCTATGTCTATAATTGTATGCTGAAAAGGAGAAAACTGAATCCCAAAAGCATTTTCCCTCTCCATCATGTTTTTCTTTTCCATTTCTCTCATAATCATCTCAACCTTTAAGCTTCAACCATTCAACTAAAATTTGTTAGAGTCTATTTGATATTTATCACTTGAGACACTTCTTTTCTTACTTTTTTTTTTTTTCATTTGAACTACTTGGTAAGTATGATCTTGGTATTTGTTAATGCAAGATTTACTTGACTCTGACTTTTTCCTACTATGATATTCTCAACCTTCTTTAATCTTTAATTCCTTAAAATGTTGAGTCATTATGTAAAATCTTGTATGATTATCTTCACCAATAAAAACATAAGTTAATATAATAACAAAGAATTTGACTAAGTTCTTTATAAACCATATTAGAACCAACATAGACTTTCTAGTTTATAGCTTGATATTCAAATTTTCTTAAATGTTACAATGTTAAAAACCAAATCTAGTATTCGAACATGTAGTAGTGCTTATATTCTTCTAGTTATAACTTATATATTTTTCTAGGGTTTTTCAAGACGAGGTTTTTACATCCAAGTGTGAAGCCCCCGAAGAAAGTTGAATTGTGAGTAGGTGTTCAAATTTCGATAAATTTACCTTTAAATCATTATAAGAAAATTGAAAAGGGATAAAAGACCGTTAATTTTATTGGTGGAGGTCTAAGATTTTATAACACACACTTTAAATTAAAATAAAAACACATTTCATGTCGGATGTCTGTGCTAGCTTGAAGTATGTAAAAAAAAATGTAAAAGACTAAGACTCAATTATTTAGATCAGGTTGGCCTAAAACAAAATTTGCCACAATTGAAATTTCCTTCTTTGTTCTGAAAAGGGTCAAAAGGAAGAAACAAGCCTAGTTTTCTAAAAATGAAATCATATTAGAAAGAAAACCAACCTGCCCCATGGCCATTTCACCCGTGCAAATGGTTTCTTGTCCGTCCCCTCATGCTTCTACCAATTGCTTAATGCTTGGTGGTTCCTGAAAGTCTTTAATTTTATTTTTCAGAGGTATATTTGATACCTTTTCGTCAATAATTTTATCTTAGTCTAGAGGTATTATATATCATAAGTCATTTTTTTTTTCTAAAAACCACTAAAAAAACCCATAAATACAAAGAAAAATAAAAAAAACACAGTAAAACCAAGAAACTCGAAGAAAATCCTAAAATAGAAGTGAAACCTAGAAAATATGAGAAGGAGTGCTTCTTCTGCATCTCCAAGTACTTTATGGAGCACCTCCAAATTTTATCAAACGGATCAAAATATTTTTAATATAATACTCTTCATTCTAAACAATTTTATTTTATTTTTATTATTAATTATTTAGATTTTTTTATAAATTAAAAATATAAACTTTAATTTAAATAAAAATTTTATAATTTTTTCCAATTTAAATTTATTATAAAATAAAAGTAAAAGCAAAATAATTTATGACTTTTATATTATTTTTCATTTGAATTTTAAATTAATTAATAATTGCAATTCTTACTATAACATTTATAATATTTTACAGTCGTATCCATTTCATCTATTATATCAAAATTTGAATTATTTTCTCAACTTTATTATATTCTTAAATTTACATATCTTTTATTATGTACACATAGTCTCATGTCTATCATATCACAATTATCAAAGAATTTTATAACTTTCAGATTATCTATCTGAAAATTTTTCTGCAAGACACTTTTGTGAATTTATGAAATACGTTCTGAACATTTTTTTAAAATGGATTAAGATTTCTAGAAAATATAAAATATATTATAAAACAATATTTTTACATACAAATACAATGTGTTTTAAAATATGTTTTTCAAAACGAAGTTTCTATAACACATTTTACGTGTTCTGAAAAATCATTCTAAAATGATATATATTTTCTTTTTACTTTTCTTCTTTAAACTGTAATGTTTTCTCTTTTTTTTTTGCCAATATAGCAGTGATGACAATGTTGATAACAACAACGGTAAGATACAATCGAAAAACCAAATAGAACAATTTACTTCTTTTACCCAATTGTGCGGGTACAGGTTAAAAAAAGGGGTGAATAAATTAAAAGCCTTATCGTTGAAATGAGACGATTACCTTAAGTGTTTCTTGAGGCATTTTTAATTTTTAAAAGAGGTAAAAATTATCTACCCTTAACTTTTTAACTTTAAAAATGAATAAAAATATTACGAAATGAGTAAATCCAGAAGCTAATACCGAATTCAAAAATAGCTTTCGGGATTGTCTATTCCAAAAAATGAGGTATCTTAAAAACACTTCCGAAATAGGCAAATCCATAAGCTATTTTCGGATCTGGAATTAGCTTCTGAAAGTATTTTTTTAAAAAAAATAAATTTCGGAATAGATAATGTTAGGAAATTATATTTCCTTAGTCTAATTGTGGACTATATATTTATATATATTTATTTATTTATATAATCATATTAGTTGTTGATTTTCTTAACGTTCGAAATCGTTCGTCATTAAAATGGTTTTAATGAGTCATTTAATATAATTTTAATAACCTCCTTAATTTCTCAGATTAATTGGTTTAATGGGAATCGTTTTCTTGGTTATCAGAATAAAAAGTAAGGTAAAGGGTTGGTCCCTAATATACCAAAATCACAAACTTTGTGGTCTCTTACCCCATCAAAAGAGTTACTCTAATGTCCAGTAAGAGGAATAAGAAAGATTTTGGTTGAGGAAGATCATAACCCTATCGCGTGTTTCATCTTCATCCATATGGATTCAGGTATGTGATTCTTCTATTGGATTATGACTCTCAATATTTTAACATGATGGCTAAATTCATTATTCATAATATTTATTTTGTAATTTTCTATTAAGTGGTATCAGAGCCTCCTTCATGTTAAATTATTGGGAATAAAGTTTTATCATTGGATTGAATTATGTTGTTGTTATACTTGTTTGGAATTAAAGAATAAACGCACATAATTCTATTTGATGTTTATGCCTTTCGTCTTATATTATATAATTCATTTTATTGTATTGTGGCCTTGGTTTCTGTATGCTGCAATTTTGGTAATTCATATGAATTGCTGGTATGATATACATAATAATTCCGCTGGTTAATTGCCTTGACAAACATATGTAATATTTTTTGATCTTGAATACAGTTCACAAATCCAGGTCTTTGTTTCCATTGTTATATTCGCTGCTTATATGCAATTTTTTTTATAATGTTTATTATTTATGCGGATAATAAACGGTCCAAAGGAAGTTTGTTGTCTGGCCAAATAATAAACATTAAAGTTTTATTTTGTAAAGCTTATTATTTATGCGGATAATAAACGACCCAAAGGAAGTTTGTTGTCTGGCCAAATAATAAACAATAAAGTTTTATTTTGTAAAGCTTATTATTTATGCAGATAATAAACAACCCAGAGGAAGTTTGTTGTCTGGCCAATAATAAACATTCAAGTTTTCTTTTGTGATGCTTATTATTTATGCGAATAATAAACGACCCAAAGGAAGTTTATTGTTTGGCCAAATAATAAATATTGAACCTTCAGTTTATATATTTATTTATTTATATCTAATTATGCGAGCACTAGTCAGCCCAAAGGAAGATTATTGTTTGGCCAATTGATAGAAAATGTATGCAATAAATAAATAGGTTGCAAATTCTCAAGTTTCCATGTGAACATTGAGTCGGTCCAAAGAAAGGCTTATTGTTTGACAGGATTTTTTGACAATATTTGATTACTGCAATGAGAGTACCACTTACAGTTAATTTTTCTATCCAAAGATTAAAAATTAATGTTGTTCTAGGTATCTCAGTATGAATTTTCCCATTATTCTTGTTAACAATATTTTTGATGGATTTAGTTGTTGTTGCTTCAGCTTCTGCTGCCAATGTTTCTGCTCAAGTTAGCAGCATCCCTATGCTAAATTGTACAAACTTTAAAGTTTGAAAGATACCGTAGAGATTGTCCTTAGTTGTATGGATTTGGACATAGCTCTTCGGCAGGACAAACCCATTGTTATAGAAGAAAATGCTAATAAGGATAAAATAGAGAAATGGGAGCGATCCAATCGAATGAGTGTAATGATTATGAAATTCTCTATTCCGAAAGCATTTCAGGACTCTATTACTAAACATAGCAATGCTAAAAAATTCCTAAAGGATGTTCAACAGTTCTTTGCCAAAAATGAAAAGGCAAAGGCAAGTAATCTATTGAGCAAACTTGTCTCTATGAGGTATAAAGGCAAAGGGAACATAAGGGAGTACATTATGGAAATGTCCCATCTTGCTTCAAAGTTGAAAGAACTAAAGTTAGAGTTGTCTGAGGACTTACTCGTGCATTTGATTTTGATTTCTCTTACTGCACACTTTGGACCATTCAAAGTGAGTTATAATACTTTAAAGGATACTTGGTCCTTGAATGAGCTAATATCTCACTATGTGCAAGAGGAAGAGAGGTTACAGCGAGAACATAAAGAAAGTGCTCATATGGCTTCGTCCTATCAGCATAAAAGAAAGCGTGAGGCTACTGCGGTTACACCTTCTCAACAAAAAAAGAAAAAGGAACATGATGTTTTAACATGTTTCTTCTGCAAGAAGACAAGACACATTGAAAAGGATTGCACCAAATATGTCACTTGGCGAGCAAAGAAGGGTATGATCCTTGCTTTTGTTTGTTCTGAAGTTAATTTAAGTTTTGCACCTATGGACACTTGGTGGGTAGATTCTGGTGCTACTACTCATATAAGTGTTACTATAC
>Ga0099825_1007527_pt1 | contig 13230 bp, 7 predicted proteins | sample SiratroredBW_FD_76838 | JGI IMG/M metagenome (GOLD analysis project Ga0099825, IMG submission 76838) | Root nodule microbial communities of legume samples collected from California, USA - Siratro red BW | ecosystem: Host-associated > Plants > Roots > Nodule | place: USA: California | collected... | reverse complement strand
ATATATATTTTCATAAATTGGATTTCTATCTCAACAAAACAACAACAATTCAATCTTTCATAATTCATCTCACATCATACCTACACTGACTCACAAACAAAGACACTAGACTCTCTACTTCCGAAAGACCCGTGCATTGAGTTAGACATCAAGAGGTGTGCACCTGTCATATACCACCTAACTGTTCCGAACAGTTTATTCTGATCGGGCTCATATTTCAAACCTCAGACCTCATATGCACAAGGTTAATCCATATGTCCTATTCCGATCAGACTCATATTTCAAACCTCGGACAGGACCATATGGACCTCCTTCGACTCTTCACCAACTGGTAATCTTCATCCATGTGAATCCAATGTACCAGTAGAGGCAGGATACCTCCTTAGAATCCCCAAACAATGCATATCCTAATAATCTCAACACGGGTATCTCCTTTCCTGAAGATACTATGTCTCGATCACACACCACATCATTCACAGACATTGATACTACATCGTACAATTCATAAACATTCATTCCATTTAATTCAAATTCATATATAATAAAAAAAGTAATTATAATATTTATTAAAAATATTCAAACTAGTTTCCCTTACCCAAATTCACAAAACAAGTAATTATAATATTTATTAAAAACATTTAAACTAGCTTCCCTTACCCAAATTCAACATTATAAATAAATTTCTATTTTAAAGGAGACAAACATTTATAAAAACATACATGCAACTAGCTTCCCTTACCCAAATTCACAAAACAAGTAATTATAATATTTATTAAAAACATTCAAACTAGCTTCCCTTACCTCTATAGAGTAGAGATACTCAAAAACCCTAAAATCACGGTCAATCTAACTCTGTTCAATAATCTGATCAGTCACTCTTGATCTACTCAACGCTAGGAATCTAGGGATGTCCTCTGATTGTCAATCTGATAATCTATGATATCACAAATCTAGAGAGAAGGTAGAAAATTTTAAAGAGAAATTGTTTGAGAGATGGTGATTTTCATAAAACTGTATATCTTGTTAAAGAAAGAGAGAGAGTTGGTAGTTTTTATTAGAATAAAACAGAATATCTTTTTAGAGAGATAAAATATCTTCTTAGAGAGAGAATATCTTCTTACGGAGAGAGAGTTGGTAGTTTTTATTAGAATAAAACAGAATATCTTTTTAGAGAGATAAAATATCTTCTTAGAGAGAGAATATCTTCTTAGAGAGAGAGAGTTGGTGGTTATTATAAAAATAAATAACTATCTTTTATTTACTTAAATAATTGTTCTGTTAAAAAAATAGGTATTATCTTATTTATCTCTAAAACTAAATTCTAGGTTAATTTTTTTTTATATAGCTATTTTCTAGGGTATTAGCCATTATGGTGTAAATATGAAATAAAAAAAATATATTAGCCACTTTATAAAGTGAAATTTCATTCAGAAGCCAAACTTTATTTAATAAAAACAAAAAATCAAATATTAAATAAAGACTATCTCAAATTTAGAACAAGAAGTTATAAGAAAATTACACCAAAAATTTGAATGTTAATTAAAAATAAATAAAGTTGTATTAATAGGATGTAATATTGTATTTTAAAAATGTATAGCATAAAAAGTATTCTTCTAATTAGTAACCATGCTAATAAATATAGAGTAACTCGTGTAACAAACTATTAACATAGTTAATATTTTCAATTTGTGTTTGAATATTTTAATTAGGTTGTGTAAACAATAACTACTATTTCTTATCGAACATATTCATTTTCACAATATATTCAGGGTGTCCAAGCACACAACCAATTTTTAAACTATTCAAATCTAATTTTTTCAAAAATATTATTTTATATTAAGAAAGTAAAATGAGTTATAGAGTTTTGATATACTATATTTCATCATAAATTAATTTGTATGATAACTTCATTATTTTTATAAACCATCTTAAAATAATCACGTTTATATTAGTTGATGCTTTTAAAAATAATCTTCCCAAAATAGTGGATAAAATATGTTCTCAAAAGTTACTCCTGCGAGTTTTCTTACCTCTCAAATACCTTTTTAAATATATTGAAATAGTTATTTTCTTAAAAAATTGAGCTATGAGTAAATCATGCTTTAAAATAAAATTTAATGAAAGATCGTATTGTGAAACAAAATTTATTTATTAAGTAATATTGAAATGGTATTTCAAACATAATTTATTTACAAAATCCTCAAACTTACTTCTTGAGAGAAGCCACCTTCAAAAAATATATAATATGGAGAAGGAATTGTTTAGAAATGTGATAAAGTTGGGAGTAAGTACAATCAATATCTCCTAAGTCTTGGGGCCTTTCACAAGGACAGGACAAGGGAAGAAGGAGATTCCACACAACCTAAGTCCCATCAACTGGCACCTATACAACTCAACATTGATGCTGTTGCCCATATGCATTGTCTTACACTTATATTCACACAACCCTGTTTTGTCAATTTCCACAACATTTTTTTTCATTTGGTTCGGTCAAGAACATGTGCTTCTCATTCTTTCTCCAAAAGATGCACCACCCTCTTCACTAGGTGCCCAATCACCTCCACTCTCACACATTTTTTCCTTTTTCCTCCTTTTTGGTCAATATGCACCCATACTTATATCTCACCTGCCTCCTTGGAAAAAAGTGGTTCTTATGTTGGGTTAAATCACCATGGAATCGAATTTTGATGGGTGAAAAAAATAAGAAAAAGAAGCCAAAAGATCATAAACAATGGGCAAAATAAAAGGTGGAAAGGGAATTTGTCTTTTGAAATCATGTTCCTTGGTGCCCTCAATTCATTCAACCTATATTCAAAAGGTGCATCATCACCCTCTACGTGCCTCGTATCATGGGGATGTGACTTCATTTTGTTTCTCAGATCATTAAAGTGTCTCCAATAGTGTTAGGTTAAGAGCCCTATGAATCAATACATCAGATTTTCCTATCACATATTCTAAACTATCCCCCACTAACTTTACTTCATTTATTTTAATTATTCTACAAAATATCAACCATTTTCATTATCACCAATATCATTATTATTAAACTCTTATTTCAGTTTTTTTTTTCTATCATAAAAAACTTAAATTGAAGATATTACTTAAAGAGATTTCACCTGTATAAATATGAGTGTTTTAATAAAGTAGTATATATATACATAATTAATTAAGTTAAAACGTCATTTTACCCAAGTACAATGTAAGTAACTTGTGTGGTTAATTAACCTGCTACTTCATTATATTATTCATTGTGTCAAATAATTGAGAAAGTGGGCTCTTGTCACAAATGGATTGATCGAACAAATAAATCTCACCCCTCTCCTATTTCCTTTTTCAGTTTATATAAAATCATTATTTGCACCAATATAGTCAAAAAGTGACTCTATTCTTGTCAAATCAAACGCAATTTTTAACGTGATTACCATGACATTTTCCTTGATTATGTAGTCTAGTTAGTTTGTATTACAACTACTTTGAATCTATAGTGTATTTTAATCAAATAGTCGTATGTGTCTTTGCTTTTTTAATTTTACCTAAGACTGTCTCTGTCATATTTGATATCAGAAAAACTCGGACGGTGAATGTGTTTATTGTTTATGTTAATGGAAATCATTTTTTATATGTTGTGCTCTCGTATCTTGAATGATAACATATCATATACTTTGCAATTTTATTTGGTTTTTGCTATAGATGACTATCTAAAATAATAACTTTTGCAGTTATATTTGAACAAAAAATATCTGTAATAATAAGAATAATTTGTATTGGTGATGTTAGTTGTAATTGCGAATTTGAGAAAACAAAAGGAACTCAAATTTGCATGACATGTTACATCAAGGACAAACACCTCTGGACCAAAAAATTATAGTGCAACTAATATTTTCATATGATAGATATTCTTGATTCCTATAAAGTTGTAGTAACAAAAAACACTTGCATGGTAGATAAAAAAGGTAAGAAAAAGTATATCCAAAGGAAAATCACTATGGTAATGGTAAGTGTACTTTTCACCATGGTGGAGTTTGCAGAATCAATTCCACCAAACTAGGCCAAACATCGCATCATTGAGAATGGAGTCGTATGGTGCACAATTGCATCCACTTGCAGGATTTTTCACTGAAATGCTAATCATGTACTTGATCTTCATTCTCTCTCTTAATCCTAGATTGTGGTTAGGTGTTCTATCTTACATCGCAGCTTCAGCTGTCCATGATGAGAAAAGTTCTTCAAATCTATTTAAGTTTATGTTAACAAGAGAACATCCAAGGCCAATAAGCTGAAATTCTTTAATCTTCTCCATCAAATGTAAGAACTATTGAAGCCAAAACTTAGTTTTAAATTTGCTGATAATATCAAAGATTACAAAGTATATGGGTACAAATACTGCACATAGAAAACAAGACCTCCTAGAGCCATCAAATACTGATCATTATTATTAACATTTATCATTCACATTTCACAATCTACACCTGTTTTGGTTCCTCAATCCACTTTGATCTTAGCAACTTGAGCAGCATTCTTGCTTTTGTTTTAGTTTTGGGGCTACACTGACTCTGGAGAAGAAACAGCAACTGAGTCAAAAGTCCAGCACCGATTGCTTCCTCTCTTGCTCGCCCGAAATCACGGCAAACGATTGCCAGTATCCCAACAGCACTCTCACTACACTCTTGATTACACACTCTGAAAACCATCTTCACCAAAGTTGCAACCCCATAAGGGTGATTCACCAGTGCCTCTTTAGCACTCTCTAGCACCAGAAGGTTCTTTATTATTGCCATCGCAAATGGAGCCAAGTTCTTCTGTCTTGTTTCACAACCTGAAATGTATATTATGACCCCATCAATTGCTCCTGCCCTCACCAAATTGTCTCGGTTAGATTGCAAGGAACATAATCCTAACATGGCCTTAATTGCAACCTTAGAAACCTCAGAACCTTGGCGAACAAGTACGACAATTTCACGCACTAGTTTTTGAGAGTGTCCAAGCATCTGACATACCTCTTCTGTTTGTGGTGATGTTGTTGAATCTATAAGATGACAAAGGCTGGTCTTAACCGAGCCGGTTCCCTTTTCAAATAGTAGTAAGAAGGTTGCTAACTTAGACTCATCTTTGATCATATTTAGAGGCTCCAAACTCACAAGAGGTAACAACTTTATAATGCAAGAAAGTGCTAGCTCCGTCAACTTCATGTGACATTTTGTGAACTCAGTGCCAAAAACAAGTTCCAAAAGTAGGGGCAAGAAACTCAGTTGATGGAAACAAGATTTTCTGAAGGAGCAATACTCATCAGAGAGAACTCTAATTTTCTCAAGAGCTTGGAGCTTGTTTTCCAATTCGGGAGATTCAAGGGTGTGCTTTAGTGAGGCTAAATAATCAATAGTAGCAGAGTTACCAAATTGGGGACCCAACTGGAGCCACTGATCGATCAAGTGGCGAAGAGTGTGGTTGGGAACAATGGATGGATCAGGAAGCTTCTGCATTGTTACAGGGCATGTGAGATTTCCAGCTGAAAACCATTTCTCTATGCTTGATCTGTCATAGGTTTGGCCTGTGGACAAAGTTACTGGATCTTCGAACAAGTCCAAACTGATGGGGCATCTGAACAGGTGAGGAATGGTAATTTCAATTTGGGCTTCGTTCATGGAAAGATGCTGAATATGGTTTCCACAGACCAAAGAAAGAAGCAAACAGTTGCAATTACCCAATGGAAGCTATATTCAAGAAAGTGACAGAAAATCAAAGCGGTTTGGTTGTTCTGGAGATATGATGTTGGGGGCAGCTTAAAGTTTGAGCCTTTAGGTGTGGCCAATACAAGACAAGCATTTTGAGGCACTAACTAAAACACTAATGCCATAAAGACAGTGTCAGAAAGTAGGATACTTTTTTTTTTTTTTTCTCCTTTGCCTACTAAATCCTTGAGACAGCAAAAGTTAATGAACAAGAGGTAGAAACCAGAAAGTGGTGTGGTGTGGTGACTAAGTGGGAGAGGAATGAGAAATGGAGCACTGTGAATAGCAAGGGATGGGGTAAAGAAAAATAAAAAAAAGTAGGTACTTACATTCCAAACTGGAGTCAGAACAGAAAGAAGGAGTTGAGTGTGAGGAAGTTAATTTAAGCCCTGCAGTCTGTGCCTGACAGAAAAGACAGTGCAGAAAGAGAAAGAGCAAAAGTGCAATCTTACTTGGAAAAAACAGGAAAGAACACCACAAACACAGGTCCAAGAAACAGACCTTATCACAACTAATAATATAGAATAATTGTGGTAATCGTCCCCACCTTGCTCCTACCAATCCAGTCAAACTCACCCACCAAAAGGGAAAATTATTGTTAATGTCTTTCAAGTTTGAATCCCCTGTTAGGACCCTGCCTACCATGGGAGCCAACTCTCCACTATGGAGAACCCTTTTTAATATTTGGATGTAAGAAAAAAATAATCATAAATTACACATTTTTATATTTCATTTTTTAAAAAATTTAAGTGATTAATCCCATTAAACAACCAACAATACTCTTACACTCATCACAAGAAATTGAGTGTTGGGTTGTGTGTTTGGCACTTATTTGATTTTAGCTACATTTTTTATTTGCTTTTTTTCACTGTGTTTAATAGTGGAAGGGACTGTATTTAATGCTAGTCATAAGGCTCATGAGAGGAGCAATAATATGCAAAACCACTGACTGGATGAGAAGACACCCTATGATATTTATTACAACCTCAAATCAAATCGCATGAATGAAAAGAATATTCTATCTTCCATTCTCAGCCTTCCATTTCACAGCGCAGTAAAAAACAGAAGCCGGTGAACCGTCAATTTGGCGAGGGGTAAAAATACAATACAGTGAGTGGCATGGTATGTTGGTGGACCCTCCTATCATAATTCCCAAATAGATCTTCAATTAGGGTTATTGCACGTTCTCAAATTATGAACTCAAATCACACTTTCAACTCACCCCAAGTTGTTGTCCCCCCTTGCCCATGATACTTTATTACAAAATTTCAAAAAGATGAAAAAGGGTTAAAGAGGTAGCTTCTCACAGAATCATTTACTTTTTCTTTTTATTTCTCTTCTCAGTGGAGATTCAAAAAGTCTTCACTTTTAATTAAATAGTCAAAAGACTTTTGTTCAAACTAAATTATAGTTTTGCAAAATAATTATATATGTCTACATCTATTTATTTGGGAAAAAAACTCCATATAATCAAATCAATTATATCTTATAAAATATTTTTTTATGACATGATAACATTAGATTAATTTTTTTATTTACTAAGACGTCATATAATCAAATTAATTATATTTTATGAAATATTTTTTGTCACATGACAACATTAGATGAATTCTTTTTTTTACTAAGACGCCATATCATTTTTATATTGTTTTCTAATTCATAAAAATATATAATTAAGGCCGTTGCAATGTCTTTTATATTATGGTTAAATTTATCAATTAAGTCCTTAAATGTTAATTATAAACACTATCTAATAATTGCATTCTATTATGTGTTTATCAAAAACAAATTTATATATTTATATATATTATTTCTTTATTATATTAATTTTTTGGATATTTTTTTAAATGTTTCTATTCTATGTTTGTTATATCACTACAAGAAAAAAATTTATTAAGAGATCAATTTTTAGCTACCAAATGAAATGGTTACTAATTGTGACCAAAATAGTCACTAAATTAATTTTGATTGCTAAATAATTACGAAATACATAATGATTGAATTTAGTGACCAATTAAGTCAAATAATTAGTATCTAACATTAACTACTAAGATTTTAGTAACCTATACATTTAGATTCTAAATTAGTCTCTAACTTAATTAGATACCAATTTAGAATCTAATGGCATAGGTCACTAAAACCTTGGATACCAATTATTTGACTTAATTGGTCACTAAATTCAATCATTACTTCTATTTTGTAGTTATTTAGCAACCAAAATTTAATTTAGTGACTATTTTGATCACAATTAGCAATTATTTCATAGGTAAATATTAGTCTCTAAATGGTTTTTTTTCTTGTAGTGTATCCTTTAGTGTTCTTTACACGCTTTTGTATAAGCTTAGTAATCCAATATCTAATAAAATAATATTAGATATCTAATTATGATATGTTTCATGTGATTGATATTTAGATAAAAACTACAAAAAGATAAACTAATATCCATAACCTATATTTTTGTTACAAAAATTTAGAGTGATATCCATTAACTTATATTTTTGTTATGTTTTTTCTTTTTCTTTTTTAGTTTTACTCCAATTTAACTTCTTTAACACATATTAGAACATTTGTTTGTACGTGACTCATAAGTTTAAAATTAAACTGATAATATTAATTAAGGTAGGCATTTAGCAATATTTTTCAATGTTTATACAATATGAAGTAATATTATTTTACATTCAATAACCATTAAAAAAACAATACAATATTTTCTATAATCCTTTGTATCTCTAAATTAATTCTAGAGAATAGTATAAATGCCAAACTTCAATTAAGTTAACATATTCAATTTATTTGTCAAAGGTTTTAAATCTTATTATAAAGCTCAAACTTATTACTTAAACTTAATGAATCCCTTCTTGAATAATAATTACTTCCACAAACATTTAATTATATCTAATATTCATTCAACTAATGTTGTAAAACACTAGGTTTCTGAAATTAAAATGTATGACAAATAACTTATTAATTAACTTGATAATATCAAGTCAAAGAAAACATTTATTTTCTTCTTAGCAAATTTCTATTGACATTATAAGGTATTATAAGGTAATATTAATTATGAGAAAATCTCATTTGAATGAGTTTAATATATGATGACTGTAGTTTCAATATTCTAAATATGATTGATTTTTGAGGTGAAAAAATGTTGGCCTTGGTGTTTTAATAACTATTATTTATATTTGCAAGACCTTTATTTGTCATAGGTTCTTACTAATCAATGTTTGAATGTTAGGTTAGTTAAGTGACTTTTATATAATATGGTTAGTGTAACACCCATAAAATTATATACTTAATTTATACATTTACATTATTTACTAATCAAAACATTTATTTTTCTCTTTCCAAGGATTTATATAATCATAAAAACAAACAAAACATCCATAAACTAAAATATAGAATATCTTTCTTGTAGTAGATAACTTCTATCAGTTTTCTCACTTATGACATCCTCTACTAATATATAAAATATGATTATCATAGACATGTCACATTACAAACCACACAAAGGGTAAGTTAGTAATTTAAATTTCTTTTATAACATAGGATAGATAAAATTTATTAACAAAACAACTCATACAAATTATATTTCAATACACATTCGATTACAATTTTCAATCATACACATTAACTGAAGTGTTTATTTATCTCATGCCACAACCTACAACTATTACTTGTCACATTCCACAAGTAATCATACTCACATCCCATTAAACTTATAACAAATAGACATTTAACTTTTGGAAGAGACATAAATGTGTCAAGTTTCGACTCCAAAGATTTTGCACTTACAACACTAATTTTCTCTTTTACGTTAGAAAACAACAATAAACACTATGCACTCATGTGACAAGGTAAATTTTTATGACTTATAAGATCTAGTTCTATTTCAAATTGTAAACTATGTCATATAAATCTCCGTCAACTTTCACAACCTAATACATTTCCATATGTGAGTCCAATAAACAGTAGAGTCTAGAAAATCCATTTACAAGAATCACGAGTTCAATCATTTAACCACTACACAACATATAATATTACCTCTTTAGTAAATATTGTGTCTCTGTCACATTATCAACCATTAGTTTACATAAACTCATATTTTACAATGTAACATTCAAAACTCAACTTTCTTTACAACAAAATTTATTTAACTAAAGAAAAATAATTCAATTAAATATGCAATTCATTATTTTCTATATAATTATATATAAACCATACTCATTTAATTAAATAAATACATTTTAAAAATCAATATTTTTTATGATTTGTTGGGTGAAACTTGGACAATAATCACCAAAAAATTCTCAAGCTTCATCCATTATTAAGCAAAAATTGAAATTGTATCTGTTGAGTATATCTTCTTTTTTTTTTTTTTGTAAAATTTTATGATTTACCACTTGAGTGATTTCATTAAATGAGATTCAATCCGCTAAATGAAATTTTTACAACAAAACTCACTTCTTCTGTCTCAAGTTTTAAGATCAATTGTAGAAAAAAATTTGAGTTCTATAGAATCTCAAATTGCTCAAATTGACACCTTTAATTACAATTTTATAAAGCACTTATGTTCGTAATTTAACTATCAAATATCACATAATAACACACATATATATATATATATATAACTCAACCATTTCGCACCATATTAACAAAACTTTCATAAAAGTTTTCCTTCTGGAACTTACCTAAATTTAGTTTAAGTATATGGTTCACACCAAACACATCCTATATAATTAATTTCATTAACTTTTTCAAATCAAAAACTTAGTCAACATAATTATAATACAATCAAACATGATTTATAAATTATCAAAATCAATCAAAATTGTAGGACATACTGAATAAATATTTCGTCCATCAACAATATGACCACAACACTTCTATCTGTCCAAACAAAAGTCATAATATCAAATAACCTTCAACAATACAATGTTTATACATAAAATACAAAAGTTGTTCCAAGTCACAATCAAACATTTAATCTTTTACCTAAGGGTTTTATAAAAAAATTAACTTACTTCCTTTACTTGACAACAAATTATTTAACCTAAACTTCAACAAATTTGATTTAATACAAGAAGGTCAAACTTGTCCATAAACACTCTAAATATTAGATAAAAGATATCAATAATCTCCTAAGGTAACAAAAATTTATCTTTGTCCATTAAACCTTACATGCAAACATATTTCCTTAAGTATGCAATGTTAGAAAATAAATAAATAAATTTCATAATGTGACTCATTTGACATATAATTATGGACTTGAATATGATTTAATAAAATAGAGAAATCTATTAGTAAATATGGAAAGTTACTTATTTTATAAATGACTGATGGGAACCAATAAACGTTGATTACAAAAAAAAAAAAAAGAAACCAGGGTTCTATCTCGACATTGTGAGGGTTCTTTACAGTTGAACATCAAGAAAGTGTGTGAGAAGAAGAATGATTATAAGAGACTGATTGAGTTAAGAATATTGAAGTTCTTTTGATTGACTCTTTAATAGATTAAGATAAGTGTCTCTCATGGATCAAGATAAATATCTCTCACTATCTTATATATTATACTATCTTATATATTATTTGAAAATATAAATTTTAAAATCTCGTAAGATATTTATAATTAATTAATTTTAAATTATAATTGATCTTACATACAAACCAGTCAAATGAAAACAATGCAAGATTTCTAACAAAATTTTTCTAATATAAAAAGTATCTTATATTCGCGACTAACTTGACTGGTGTAAATTTAAATTTTAAAGAAGAGGAACGATTAATTTAATATCTTAATAAAAAGATAGAAAAAATACATTTTATTAGAAAGATAATAATTTTTATAAAATAAAATTACGATAATTAAATTCTTTTATTTATAAATTTTTAATTTAACTAATACAATATTTATATTTTATCTTAATAAAAAGTACTTTCATTCTTAAACACATTTTTCTCGTTCTTAGTATTAGTTTATGACATGAACTGTGTTTTATCATTGGTACATATAAATCATTCCAGAAAATGTTTTCTTTATTTCACTACGAATATGTGCCTATATTAAGTAATGGTAATTTTTATGAATTTTATTGTTTCGTTTTGAATATTTTTTATATATCTTAGGCGTTATTGCGAGACATTATGTTTCATGATAGAAACTCTGTTATAATTACTACTAGCATATTATTTTATGCCTAGTTTAATTCAGAATATAATTTTATTATTTTATGCATAGTTTAATTCGGAATACAATTTAAAAATGAGAGAGTGAGTTGAATTTATTAAATATTTCTTATAGCCTATGTATTTTCGCTATGCATACTATAACATCCCACAAATTATTAATAACTTTTCACCATAAAAGTATTAATAATAATTATTTCTATTATTATTTGTCCAATATATCAAACTATTGGAGAACGACAAGTCAACAACAATGTGAAAAAAAATCTTTATTTATTATATTTTATATAAAAGGAATTTGTTTTGATGTCATTATTATCTTTTAATTTTTTTTATGAAACATCATTAAATATTTAAAAAACTTTAAAATATGATAATAAAATGTGAAAAAATTTAGATGATAAAAATCATAAAATAATAATAATTGAATGATATATAACTTCGTACAATATAATTCAAAATATTCTTTCTCTTAAAGCGATGAGGATTTTTTGTTTTCAACTCTCAAATGATGAGGATTTTTTGTTTTCAATTCTCAAATGCTGTAACGGAAAAAACTATTAAAGGACAAATTTCATAGTTCCTAAACACGTGATTTATGATTACAGTTGAAAAAACCACCACTAATGTGGAAAAAATTCAGTGGGGCTACAACCACTGCCAAAAGCAATGATGGTGGCCATATTAAATAAAACTTGAGGAGCACAGCAAAAATCTTGCAGACATGCAATGATTGAGTTTCTTGAAAACCCAAACATATCATATCCACAGCTTCATAATGTGATTCTTGATATGCTTAAAATGACAATTTTATATAAATGGCTTAATTCGACCATTCCCACATAAATCTTTCGGCTTACCAAATGTTAGAGTTGGACCAGTAATGTAGATATTTTCATCCAAATTTGCATTGAAATTTCATCGTTTTTTCTGTTATGTTGAAGAATCCAACTTATTTACGAACGTTGTCGTTGTCACGTATTCAAATGTAGAACATGTGTTCTATCCAATTCTTCTTCTTTAGTATTCTAATTCTAGAACTCTTAAAAGATCACAACTCTTAAAGTTGAAAATTGATATTTAGGGTGTTTCTTATAAACATGTTCTTCCTCACCCTTTCTTATCATTCGAGTTCCTCAGTTGATCCAAAAAGTACAACTTAGAAAATCACGTAACTAGGTAGTGGCCTCTTGGGCTAGTGGATAAAATATAGTATAATGCAAAAAAAAAAGTTGTGGTATAACTTGTTAATATATATATATATATATATATATATATATATATATATATATATATATAAATTTATTAATATTTTTTT
>Ga0099825_1007525_pt1 | contig 13234 bp, 8 predicted proteins | sample SiratroredBW_FD_76838 | JGI IMG/M metagenome (GOLD analysis project Ga0099825, IMG submission 76838) | Root nodule microbial communities of legume samples collected from California, USA - Siratro red BW | ecosystem: Host-associated > Plants > Roots > Nodule | place: USA: California | collected... | reverse complement strand
TATTTTTGTACTTTATATATTTTAATTTATGAGTTTTGCCTCTGTAAAAAGAATTATTTCTAAAGTTTTTTTTTTTTTTTTTTTAAATTTCAATACACATCTAACCCTTAATTTTTAATTTGAAAAAATCAACTTCATGACGCCAGATTAATAATAGCCCACCGATTCACCAGTTCAGGAATACAGCTAGGTTTGCAAGTTATAAATGTGGTATTGGGATTCGAGAACCACCATAAGCAATTTGTATCATTTTAAAATATTGGAGTAATCTTTTGTCGTTAAGCAATATCTTAAAAAACTTTACCATGTACATTGAGATATAAATTTCTTTACTTGTAATAATCCGAAAGTAGATATAGAAAAAAAAAAGAATAAAAAAAAAGTTACTATTATATAATTTTAAATGAATTATGTAAGTTTACTTTTTATTTTTAAATTTTGTATAAACTACTACTAGAATTGTAAAGTTGAGTTAAAGTTAAATTTTACTTTTTAAAATGATTTTAAGTCATCTCATAGTCTATACTAACAAGGTTATTGGGCCTATCGAACTACTTGATATCAGGTCGTTATCAAATCACTTTTAAATATATAATCTCACACACATGTAAAATAGTCTCAATGCAAAAAAAAATATTTGAAAATCTCATATTAACTAAAGATAAAATCTTTTAATAATTTATAAATAAGTACAAACTTGATTTTACAAACTAAATTTATAAAATTAATTTAGACTTGAAATTCACTTTTTAAGACTTATTTATAATTAATATCATTTACAAATTTTAAACAAATGAAAAAAAAAATGACTCTATTCCACTCAGACATTAATGTTGTCAAAAGTAAAAATGAAAATTATTTTCGGTTTGTTGTTGAATATTAGATGGTCCAAATTTATTTAGAGGATCAAATCATTTGATAAAGTTTTGATAATAACAAAACTCAAGTATACATTTATATTTGATTATTTATATATATTGCACAGTTACCATTATTTTTAAAGTAACAGACACATGGTCCATGAAGAGATAAGTTTTCTTATTATTTACTTTAGTTTTTATATTATTGATTTGATTTAAATTGATTTTACAACCTGATGTTCTTTAACGTTCAAATTTATTTATAATGAAAATTATTCAAATTATTATGGAATATTTAAATGTGATTAATTGATTTTATATCATATTTTGCTTTAATGTTCAAATTTGTTCATAATGGAAATTATTTGAATTATTGATGAGTATCTTAAATATAATTTCTCTATGTTATTCTAAATTATTCTCGATGTAGAATTAATCAAGTTTAATGCAGTATAAAGATTAGAGAAATATTTCCAGTTTTAGCTTCATACATCAAAAAGTCAAGATTGCTCTATTCAAGCTAGTTTCTAAAAAGCTACATATAGAGGAGCATTTATAGTTGAAGAACAATAAACAAAAAGAGAAATACATCATACAATACGTTGAATAAATAGAGTATCTACTACTAAGTGTATATTGTCAATCTGCTAGTGAGTACATATAGAATTTGGGATTATGTGAAACCATTGTATAATTCTTCACCATTGTAAAGTAAACCCTTGTGAGCTTTCATTGTTCTCTCTTTTGAGAGTGTTTCTTTAAAACTTGAGTGGTCTTGATCTTAGGAGGAGATTGGGACTGGTATAACCTAGAGAGGTTTGTGTACTAGTTATAACTAGGAGAGGTTTGTGTACTAGTTATAACCAGGAGAGGTTTGTGTACTCGTTATAACCATTTATTATATAGTGGAACCTCTTGAACAACTTGTTTAAAGGAGAACTGGACATAGTCCAAGAGATTAGGGTGAACTAGTATAAACTACTTCATATGTGCTTATATATTCTTGTCTTGGACGGTCTTACTTGATGATTTCTATTTATACTGGTTGAGTCCAGGCTCTATTCAACCCACTTCTAGAGCAAGCTATTCCTACACTTTTCGTTGTCACCGTTAAGAATATTTTGTGGACAATTATTTTCATAGTGATTTCTAAAGACAAAACAAGAAATCAATCAAATAATTTAAATAAAATTAATTTAAGACAAGACGATAAAATTAAAAATATAAACATAAATTTTTTATAAAATAATTTATAAATTAGTTAATTATAAATTTATGGAATAACTTTTTTCACATTTCTTTCTTATTTTTTCATAATATATTTATGATGAAGTTTGATGAAATAAAGTCTAAATCATTAATTCTCCGAGAATATACATCTATTCTTTTATAAACAACACTTATTCTTTATCGAAAACAATGGTTAGAAGACTTATATATATGCCTAAACTCGTTTTCCACATATTTAATGTAGTTTTATATCTATACACTAAAAATAAGCAAAATTTATTGATGAGACAAATTTATTGAAAACACTCAAAATTCATCAGTAAATTAATTGTATATAAATTTACCGACAGATTTTTAAGTCTGTCGGTAATTGCCGACGAATTTAGAATAAATTCATCGATAAATCCATCGGTAAATTTAGCGACAGATAATATCTATTGATAAAATTGTCAATAATAATATTTTACTAACGAATAAAATTTCGTCAATAAAATTTAATTGATAATTTAATTTTTGCTTATAGTGATAACTTTAAATTTTTATTTATAGTTGAATTTTATCAGAATTTTATCTGACAAACTTTAAAATAGTTTATCCTTTAAAATGGGACGTTGTTTTTATAAATGAAACTATGGTATTTCTCAATCTGTCAGTTCAGGATTTGTTTTAAAATACTGAAAATTGTTATGTGCAAACCAAATATATATTTTTCATACAAGAAATCGAATTCAAAAAACATTCTTAAGAGAATTATCTGTGAACTAATTCACATTATCTATAGTCAATCTACGTGAGTATAGGTATGATTCATTTGAATAATCTAAATCAGCCGTACATGTGTAAAAAAATCATTAAAGATATAAAAACTATATATATATATATATATATATATATATATATATATGAAATATTAACTATAATAGTTACTTTCTTGCAAATGACACTAAATTTCAAAGTTAACCCATCAAACTTTTATCTGGATAAAATAATTTATTTTTAAAGATCAAGATGAAATTAGTAATTTTCTTTATCTTAAACTTTCAAAAAGTACTTTAAAATCTAATTAAGTTGGATAATTTCTCCTAAGAAAATAAACTAATTTTCATTTTATTTTAGTAGTTGTAATTTAGTTCTAAGGACTAATATAATTTTGTCTTTAGTACTAAGATAATTCAGCAAAATAATTTAGTCTCAGAAATTAAAGCATCTTTAATGAATTTAACTTATTTAGTGCAACAAAATTTCTTATTTTTTTGTAATTTATTCTTATAATTTTTATATAATTTATTATATATAATTTAGTCCAAATATTAGTTTTAAAAATTTTACAATTTAAAAGATTTACTATAACTTCAAAGATTTTAATATGGGAAGAGTCTACTTTCTTTTGGAAATATTTTGAAAATTTAAGAGCAATTTTTACCATCAACAATTAACAATAGCACACACAATAATAACTTTTTTCATGTATTACATTTTTTAATATCGAAATCTTCAAAATCAGCTATAAATTCAATTTTAACAACGAAATAAAATACATTGACAATAAAAATCAATGAAAACGTGTATAATTAAGCACTTGCATACAGAGACACATCAATATAAAGAGATATAGCAAGACGAATAACACAAATATGAAAAAGACAAATCAACCGTACTAATAAAACATTTAATGTAATAATTTAGTTTTTATATTGAGTACCGTGACACCTCTTGCAAAAAGTGTATCACTATGTTAACCACATAGAATGTCTTCCATCGAAATTGCAAAATATCACCACATATTTTCTATATCATATTTTTTCTTAACAAACAACAACAACAACATAATAATAATAATAATAATAATAATAATAATAATAATAATAGTAATAATAATAATAATGATACTAATAATAATAATAATAATAATAATAATAATAATAATAAATTAAAAGTTTATATTTTGCTCTGGTGAATTGAATTCCCACCACTAAATCACCTTAGAATCATTGTAACAAAAGTGTTTATTATAATATTGATTTATATTGATTGGAAAAGGGAAAATAATGCAATAAAACGAAAAAAAACTATTTTATTTTCATTTTATTTTATGTATTTTCTTATATGATTTAAGTAGAAGACCAAGTTTTAGGGCAACAGATTTACTTTTAGTAATGAGAAGCTATAATGGCTAAATTTAAGCAATTTAATACTGATGGCATAAAAGTTTCACATAAAATAAAATGTGAAGAGTAGGTATAAGTGGGACCATCTCTATATATTAGCATGTTCATCACATTATATAAATTAATATTATACGTGGGCAATGTGGGCGACGAGGACAATAACAAAATAAAGATTTAAGTAAAGTATAGATCATTATGATATATATTTACTAGCATATATTAAATAGATTACTATTTCACGAGGGCCACGTGGAGAATTAAATAATGTGTATATACATTTTGTAGGATGCATATCATTTTAAATTAATTGCAAACAAAAAAAAGATAATTCGTCTCAATATTAGCATTCTGTATATCATATTATATAAATTACTATTAACAGTGGACAACGCGTAGAATTAATTAATCAGTGAATGGAGTTAACTTTATATTATATATTCATGCCGAAAAATAGTTTTATATCATCGTTTCATTATGTACAGAAAATTTGTATATTTTTATAATAATTATCTAATAGTTATACAAAAAAGAATTTTTGAAATGAGTAATAATATATTTTTCTTATACTAACAGGATATAACACTAAATTTCTATTGTTTTACTATTCCAATCTACAGTAGTTGTTAGGTTAAATTTGAAATAAAGAAAAAAGAAAAGCTATATTCTATTTTATTTTAAAAGTGAATGCTTGTTAAGACGAAGCACGTGAAGTATCATGCTGTATCTCTTTGGCATCATTTTCACATTTAAAATGTAAATGAAACAGAATATGTTTCATTAAGGTTAGCACACATATAGAGATTAAAATAAAACGTTGATTTCTTATAAACTCTCTTTCTTCAAATGTGGCATTTTCTTTTCTTCTATTTTAGTTGTATTCTTTGAACACGTTGTTTGCACATGTCTATTTGGGTCTAAATCACTTTATAAGATTAATTTTGTAAAATCCAAACTGATTCGATCAAGATCCAACAAGAGTATCACTTTGATGCACGAGCAAATTGATTTATCAGTAGAAATTAATTTATTTACGAAAATATTAAACTATGACATTTTGCATGTTTAATACGTTATTGACATTTATAGTCAAGTTTTATAGCTAAAAGGGGATTACTAGCAAAAGGGGATTACTAAATATTGTGGTAATAACAAATACGACGGTAGAACAAAATTGAAAACGGAAGAAAAATTGTATTATCGTAAAAACAAATTGCGAAAGAGCATACGATTTGGTGAACTCAGAATTTTTATATTACATGATGGACATGTTAAAGTTTTATGGAGAGTATATTACCTATATAAAGATGTCTCTACAATTATAATCAATTTCATTCTTAATTAATCGGATCTAATAAAAGAATTTAATCCATAAAACCTTTAAGATATTTAAGATAAGGAGATTCATATGCTTTATTTTTGTTTCTAATGGTGGCAAAATGATTATCAAGGTAGTCAATACGAAATCGATGCAAGGTGAAGGTGGAGGAATTGGAGATAGTTGTCAACATGTTATTTGCAGTGTGTGTGAGGCTTGAGGCTTTAAGCTTTGAAAAACATTCTTGGATGCTTTGAGCTTGTTCTGGTTTAAAAGTAAACTTTGCCAAAAGTAAAATAGAAGGGTTGGGCCTAAACATGATCTTTCTAGAAAAATATTCCAGAATTGTAAATTATAGTATTACGATTATTCCATTTACATATTTGGGAATACCAGTTGAAGGGAATCGTTGGAACAATAGTTTCTGGCAACGTATGATCCTTAAGATCAAAAACAGATTTGCTAGGTGGAAGGGTAGCAAATTATCAATAGTAGGAAAAGTGTGCTTAATAAAATTAGTACTTAATGCTTTATCCTTGTTTTTTGTATTATGATTTAAAATGTCAAACATAGCGGTAAAGGAGATAACAAGATTACAAAGACCTTTTTGTGGAGGTGGGGTTGAGAAAGGAGGAAGACAACATGGATAAAATGAGATTCTATTTGCAAACCAAAAAAGAAGGGTGATCTATAAATCAAGGATATTAGGACTTTCAACATGGCTCTACTAGCAAAATGGGAATAGAGGATCCTAACAGATGACAAAGGATTATGTTTACATATCTTACAGGCTAAGTACGATTCCTAGAGAAGCTTTGAGGAAATCACAGAAAAAACAAAAATAGTCATAGTGGTGGAGAGATGTAAAGAAGGTGTATAGAGGAGAAAATGAACAATGGTTCAATACGAATGTATCATGTAGGCTAGGGAATGAGAACTCCATAAAGTGGACAAATAAATCGACAGGGAGAGAACATTAATGAAAACATATCTAAGAATTTTCAACAATTCAACACAAAAAGAAACAACATAGTTGAGTGATAAGATAGATAAGGCTACCAACAAGCTTGTGGTATAAAGTGGGGTCCTTAAGAATTTCTCCTTCATCCCATTTGTATTTAACATTAATTTTTATGGGAGTGTCAATAGTAGTTGCATTCGTGAGACCAGGTATTGAATGAAGTCCTAAATATACTTGTATTGAGTGACAAATACTTCTAACCCCAAGAAGTAAGTGAGGTAGTCAAGATCTTTCATGTGAAAAGTTGTATGCAATGATTTTTGCATTATAGAGATGGTCTCTTGATTAGAACTAGTCACCACAATGTTGTTCACATAAAAAAGAGTATCACAATTCCTTTAGAAATTCGTTGGATAAAAAGGGACATATCTTATGACTTTGCATGAAGGAAAATTCAAGTAACATGGTTCAAAAGTTTTCAAACTATACCTATCATACCAAATGCAGATTAAGCCACTACGGCAAAATATCAAAGTTAAAGCAATTCTTTCCTTAACCAACGTCTAACAGAATAGACGATCGAGCTTAATATTTGGTTTCTCATAAGTTGCCTTTTTAAGAAATCAACAACTAGCTCCTTCAAATTTATAAATAGAGAAACATTTCTATTCTAAAAACACAAGAAATCAAAGTGATTTATCACTGCAAAATGCTGAAAATCAGAGTGTATATTGCATACTTGAGCGTTTATTGGTCACTTGTTGTAGTGAGCGTCTAGTGGTCTGCGTTGTGTGAAAAATGCTTATTTTCTTCATCTTGTGAGTTTTCACTGATATCTCTTTTGAGAGTATTTCTTTCAATCTTGAGTAGTTTTAATCTTTGAAAGAGATTGAGACTGGTGTAACTTAGAGAGGTTTGTGTACTGGTGTAACCTGGAGAGGTGTGTGTACTTATTTTAAACATTTATTGAATAGTAGAACCAAGAGATTAGGGTGAATTAGTATAAATTACATTATTTGTGCTTATCTATTATTGTATTGAACGATCTTGCTTTGTAGTTTTGTTTAAAGTAATTTAAGTTTAGACTTCATTTAACTACCCTTTTTCTAGAGCTAGTTGTTTTTACATAAAAAAAAAACCTATGTTCAAGACATAAAGAACATGTGTGTCATCAAACACTTTATTACAATTTTCTACGTACAAAGATAAGAGAACACACATATCAAAGTTTCAATAGGAGCTTGTTATGTAGAAAAACTCCTAAAAAGTCTTACAAAAGTTTGTTTAACATTATTACAAATCAAAATCTATACAAAATGCTACTAACTACAAGATAAAGTACCTATAAAAGGATATACCAAGCTCATATATTGACTTTTGATCCAATGTGAAAATTTTCTTATTATATGGAAAAGGTTTCACGTATAATTTTATTCTAACACAACAATAACTTGGTGATTAAAGAATACGTAAGTAAACATATAAAGGCATTATCATGAATAGTTTTGTATACTTTATAAGTTAAAAGTGATATTAGAAAATATTTATTGTAATCAATTCAATTATAATATAACCTCTCAGTAGTTTCTTAAAAAAAATTAACGTAAGTGAGGTGAAATGTTTGGAATGTCTTCTTGTGTATACATGTATGTATTCATATAAGTATTATGAAAAGAAGTTTGCAAAATACATTTTTACCAAATTACTAGATATTAAAAATAATAATGAAATCATCAATAATAATTATAAAAATAAAAATAATAAAATTGTAAAAAGATAATAAAAGTAATAATAATAAAATTATAATTATAATAAAAATAAAAATAAAAATAAATTTATAAAATAAATAGTATTAGCAATAATAATTTAATTTTTTTATTTTTATTTTAATTTTAAAATAATTGATACTTTTATATTCCATCAATTATAATAATAATAATTTATCAATCTCACCCAATAAATTAATTATATCTAATTTTAAATTAATTTTAACTATAATTTTATCTATTAAAAAAATTATTTTATCAACCATATTTATTATATCATTCACAAATTTTTATAAATTTTTTCTTCATTTCTCATTATATTTTCCTTAATTAAAAAAAAAACCCAAACTTTTTATGTACTTTAATCTTAAATCAATTCAAATCTATTTTATTTAGAATAATTTTTTTTACATTCCAACAAGTTTATTTAGTACATTAAATGATAGTTATGAATGATTTTTTTTTTCTTGCATCATCCAAAACCAATCTTTTAATTACTAAAATTTTATTTAGTACATTAAATGATAGTTATGAATGCACTTTTGTTGGAAGCATATGCAATATTATAATTTAGCACATGTAGGTGTTTTGTTTGGTGTCTATTAGCTCTCAATTAAAAGAATTATCTTTCTCTCTATATGTATGTATTGTAATGTGGTTAATGTCACCATGTTTTCCTTATTTAATTATATAAAATTTATAATTTCATTTCCATCTTTTTAATTTTTTTTTATTTCAAGTTTTTCTTAAATTCAATTTTTACAAATTTCTATAAATTTTTATGTTAAATCAATGACTGAAAGTTCTATTTTTTATTAAACTCATTTTACGAATTATATTGGAAATAATTTTCTAATACCATTCACTCCCATGTACATACAATAAATAGTATTTGATTTTAAATCAATTTTAACTACAAATACAAAATTTTTAATCTTATAATTTTATTAATAAAAAAATTAATTAATCCTAAATTTAATAAATTTATTATATTTCATTATAAATTAAATTTAATCTCAAAATGACAATGATATAGTTCTACATTTTCATAACTTTCTAAAAACACGAAAATTCATCAACATATCAATTAAATTAATTATATTTTACTTTTTATTATTTAACCATATTTATATTCTTATAATTTATCAATTGCAAAAATAAAATTTAATGATATCTATTTCATCACCCACAAATTTTTTTTCTTATTTTTTAATTCAAATCAATCTTTAGACCCAGGAAAGCCTTAAACCAGAATATCTTTTATCCCACTTTACCTCAACCAATCATCTGTTGTTAACTTTTCAACTGGGATATATCTTTTAGCTGACAAAGGAAATTATATGATGATTTTGATGAAAACAACTTTTGACCAAATTTAACTATAATATCATCAACTTAGTTTCTATTCCAACATCTTTTATCTTAATCTTAGTTTGTTCAACTCAATTTTGTCTGAAATATCTTAAATCAATTATATTACTCTTCGGTTTTAATTATAATATTATTAACTTGTGTAAATATTTTAACACGAATACTTTTAGGACATATTTAACTCAATTTTTAAAACTAATTAATGATTTAAAATTAATTTTAAAATCAAATTTAAAACGAAAACTTCTTTTATTTCAAAAAATTAAATATGTTTTTCCATCAGTTTTATAAAATCCAAACTATTTTTTTTTTTCTGATATCATTATTACAATCCTTAGGCATTCTTATATTTTTAAAACAACTATTTTGTCCTTATTTAAAGTTTTGAAATTTTTTTCAGAACGTACTTTTTAAAATTTACGAGATATATTTTAAAATATATTTTCTTAAAACAAGATTTTCATAATAAAATTTTTTGAACGTATGAAATACGTTTTAAAACAAGTTTTCTAAATTAATTTTTTTCGAAACATATATAATACTTTTTAAAATGAATTTTTCAGAACAAGGTTTTCATAACACATTTTATGGAAAGAGTTTTTTAGAACACATTAGAAAAAGAGTTTTCTATAATAAAATTTCTTTTACAATATTCTTCTTTACTTCTTTTACATAACGATAATTGTGATAAATGCGGCAGAAAAACACGAATCAATTCAATCATTTCACACTATTCATTTCACACCATTGTAAAGTGCAAGTTCAAAAATTGGGGGTGGAGGAAGTAATTTCCTTAATTCCATTGTCTGGTTCAAAAATGGTTTGAAAAATTTATTGGAGATCGACATTCACTTAAAAATATTGTTAAAATATGAAGGCAAAATTATATCTCATTTACACATCAAACTATTTGTCACGTGGTTAAAGTTATTATTTACTTATTTTCTTTATATTAAATTGTACATTAATTTAAATTTATTTAATAAAGTATTAGAAAGTTGTAAAAATGACAATGTTTTGGAGCTAAAGACTTTCAATGTAACACTAATCAATAAAAAATATATGAAACAAGCATTTGTTCAAAGTGTATCCATCACATGATATAACATTTTTTTTATACAAATGATCAAGCATGGAAAATGAAAATGAAATGAAAGTTAGTGGCATTGGTGCTTGTGAAAAACTTTGCGAGAGAGAGTATACGAAAGCAGAAACTTCAACTTTTTTGAGGCTGGACCAGGTTTGAGAACACCATAATTGTGAGGTTTGAAACCTGAGCATACTCTATTGTGCCTTTCACCCTCTGAGCACCAACCTCCAAAAGAAAATTCCCCACGATTCCTCTTCAAAAGCTCTCTATCAATTTTATCAAGAAGAGGGTCATTTTTCTTGAATTTTCTGGCAAATGGACGGTTGCTGAAGACCATTTTCCTGTAATCTTTGAGGGCTAGTGTTCTTGGGTGTTGTTTTGGAGGATAATCCCAAGCAATGTAGTGTAGGTCATTGTTGGCTGTGGTGTTCTTGTAGTCCTTGGAGTTGCAAATAACTGTTTGGAAATATCCTTCTGGGGATGACACAAAGTTTGTGTAGTAGAGGAGGAGGGTTCTTGGCAAATTTTCCCACCCAACAATGCAATACTCTGCAAAAGATCTTGATAGTATTGTCCATGCTGATCCTGGATATGGAAGACATTCTTAATAGCATCAAGTTCATCAACTCATTCAAAATGTTAAGATGAAAGATTATTCATGTATATTCTCATTATATAAATGTACATTCATTTTGTATATTATAGTTTATTTCTATTTTTAATTCATACAAGATCTGTTAATATGTTTCTTCGTATTAAGAATACATTATAAGAAAAATAAAAATTATTGACGAGATAAATCTATCGAAAATATTCAAAATCTATCGGTAGATTGATTGTATATGAATTTACAGATGGATTTCTGAGTCTGTCGGTAATTACTGATAGATTTATGATAAATCCATCGATAAATTTAGCGACAAATGATATTCATTAATAAAATCATCGATAATAATATTTTATCGACAAATAAAATTTCATCAATAAAATTTCATCGTTGATAATGATATTTTACCGACGAATAAAATTCTATAATAAAATTCCATCAATAATACTAATAAAATATTTTAAACATAGAAAATAAAAAAAATATCAATAATAAAACGCATGATTGACTCAATAATTAGTTTAACAATATTGTTAAGATTATTATTTTTTTAAATCTACTTTAAATATAAATTATCGAAGTCTATCATAATAGAGTTAATTAGATATATTGTTATTTGAATTCTTTCTTATTTCTATGGTCGTTAATATGGATAAAAGTATAAAAGATCTTATATTAATTAAAATTATAATTAAATTAGAACATATAAAATGATGTTAACTTATTTTATAAATTAGACTTATAATGTGAATTATATTTTAAAATATATATTCTAAGAGTTAAAATATGAAAGATTTAATTATGATTTACTTTGTTATCAAGTGTAGCTTTTGACTCTTACTTACCCTTTTTATATTTCTTTTGTTTTGATCATGATACATATATTTCTAATTTTGATCCAGCACAACAATATAAACTACAAATGCAAGTAGTTATGTCCGTTGATAAGTGAACTAAAAACAAAATTCATTACCGTTCGACTAAAGACAATTATTACTATGTTTTATATGGGTATTAACATTTTTTAATTAATGTTTATATTGATGTGATTTTTTGTGTCAAAATTTACAATGAAACTCCTAACAACTTGACAATTTGTTTCATAAATAATATGACCAGTAAAAATATTTATAATTATAAAATAAAAGAGAATAAAGTAGAAAATGTCAATTAATTGTATAAGTTTATGAAGATGTAAAGATATAACTATGCAAAATGTCTATTGCTGTGTCATTCATTAATATTATTACTTAATAATAGAGATTAAAATTATTAATAGAAAAAAGTAAAGTATTTGAAAAATTGGAAAAAAGTTGTGTTAGACCAAGCAGTAAAATTGAAAGATGTTTAGGAAAAAAAAATTTTTCGCAATGAAAGAGTTATAAAAAAATATAATTTTTTTACCAGACTAAAATAAGATTTAAATATTTACAGTTCCTCGTACATACTTAAACACTATAATTCTACACACTTATGTGTTTTTTTAAATAAGAAAATTATTTGATTTATTAAAAAATAAGATTATATAATTAAAAAAATATTAATAGTTACAAAAAGGTTTATAAAATAGTATAGATATAGTAGGGTTAGAAATATTATTCGAATTTTAATTACCCTCTATCTTAATCTATTTCGATACTATCTATAAAAAATTATTTTATATTTTAGTTTTATAATTTTCAGAAATGTAAGTTAATTATTAGATCATTGAAAGTATAAAATAATTAAATAAAAGAAACTTAAAACTATAAATTTAACTACAAAATATAATTCGTAATTTTTAGTTTTTACTTTATTTGTCATATATATATATATATATATATATATATATATATATATATATATATATATATATATATATATATT